>OGWL01000028.1_pt1 | contig 22305 bp, 12 predicted proteins | sample 1576031 | NCBI WGS metagenome assembly OGWL01 (sample SAMN07581535, study PRJEB24739) | freshwater metagenome | place: Singapore | collected 2015-01
TCCAATAGCAGGATTGAGTAGAAGGACTGACAAGGCAGGTAATACTCAACGAAAGGGTGTTGATCCAAGAGCCTTTGCTAAATTCCAACAAGGCTTACCTAGAGAGGATTATGTTCCTACAGGCTATAACGATAAGAACAGAGAGAAGGCCATGATGCGTAAGGCCATGCAACAGATTACACAGGATAACAAATTTATCAGTGAAACAAATGACATAGTTGCATTGGCACGTAGAGTATCTAATATACAGCCAAAAGCTAATACTAATCAACGACAGGATGTTATTAATCTTAAGAAGTTAGCTGGACTATGAAAATAAACGAACTAGTACGCAGTTTCGAAATTTGGACTACTAACGAAGAGCGTGCCCTATTACGTAAGCTAGATAGACCTACTCTGCTAAGTATGTTACCTGAGAGAGATCAACAGGTAGCAGAAGGCTTAATACGTAAAAGCCTACTAATAAAAATAGGTGAAGTAAACCCAAAGGTTGTGGCCAATGTCAATAGATAAAGCAGTAAAAAGATTTGAACGCCTACTTGGTGAAGTTAAAAACATTATGCCAACGGTTATACTTAGTGATGGTAGTGTAGGCTATTATAACTATATCATACGTAAGAACAAAACCGGTCAATGGGATCTTATACAACATGGTAAACGGTATAAGAACAGTATATATACCTTTTATTTAAAAAGTAGTGCATTAATAGCTGCTAAACAACATAAACATAATAGAATAATGGAATTAAGCAGAACTAAAGATTTAGATCAACGTTATTGGAGTAATTATACTGACAGTGTACACTTTAAAGAACGTTTTAGCACAGCTACAGATGAAGTAAAAAGGGATGTGTTTTTATGGAGATACGAACAATCCAGAGACAGAAGTCAGTGGTATCGTAATGAAATAACGCAGGCATTTAATCACTCATTTAGATAAATATTTGAAATATTAGGAACTCGGTATGAATATCAATGATCTTCAAAAACCCATTACAAGTCGTAAATTAAATGAAAATTTAGGTAAACAGTTTGGCTATAAATTAGTTTTAGAAAAGTTTACAATGGAGCAACTACACGATGCTCGTAATAAACTACGCACTAGTCAAAGTCAATTTGAAAGTAGCAACAGTTATGACAGTGTATTAGGTGATCACAGATACCAAAAAAATCAAAGAATGCTTGATGTAATTAATCAGGAGATTGCTGAGCGCGAAATGAAAGGCGAAGAAGATAAAGAGAAAAAGGCAAAGAAAGAGCGCAAGGCAAAAAATTTAAAAGAATATCATATGGCACAGCGTAGACTACGCAGTCATAAATTACCACAACAATGGACTACTAATGCTCGTCAACGTTTAATTATGGAACGTGATGCGGATGAAGAAATCATTAGCGAACTAATCATTCGTTATGACTTAGATGAGACCAGTGCTAAAAGTGTAGTACGTGATCTAATACTAACAGAAGGCGAAGAAGAAAAGGCAGAATTGATCATGGCCGCCAAGGACATGACAGATCGTATCACAGGCTGGCTGGAGGATGTAGCAAGCATGAAGTCCGAAGCCATGTTAGACTTATTAGACTCTATAAGAGATGAGATGGGCACCGATATTAGTAGCAGTTTTGAACAAACAGTTCGTCCTGCTCTAGATGAAATATATTTGGCCTTAGAGAAAAATCGTCAAGCACTAGCACAGGCAGTAGCAGTATTAACAGGCACAGAAGCTCCAGGTGGTATGGGTATGGGAGCACCGGGTGGTATGGGTACTCCAGAAGTTGGTGCTCCAGAAGCGGCAGGCATGGAAGATGAACTTAGTGCAGCAGGTGGTGCTGAACCAGCAGGTCGTGCTATGAGAGAAACTGCTGAATATAGCCGTAGACTAGCAGTTATCCTTACAAAAAAAAAGTAAACGAGAATCAAGATAAACTATTTGACCTACTAGTAGCCAAACGTAATTCTGCTGATAGTGCAGATAATCCAGAAGTTATAAATTGGGCTGCATTTGGAGACATAACACAAAACGTGCTAGGGCAACGTATAGACAGCCCTAGCAAGTTTGGTCCACGCTTTGAAGCTAATCCAAGCTTTGCTGAAATTTGTAGCTTTGATCCACAAGGTGTAAGACTAAAGACAAGAGCCAGCGAACAACCACAACAATCAGGTGGTGACCCTGGCAAAGGTAATCTTACAAAAAGTATGGCAAAGAGCGCACTTAACCGAAGACGTTGACAATTGTATAATCTGTAGTATAATATCTAGATGACACTACTAATACAGAAATTTCAATACAAAAATTTATCAAGAGACGAATCTAGCGGCAAAAGACTATATGCCACTCCAGATGGACATCGTGTTCCCAGCGTAACTACAATACTAGATCGTACCAAACCAGAAGAAGCTAAACAAGCTCTTAAGGAATGGCGTAATCGTGTAGGACACGCACAGGCACAGGCCATTACTACTGAAGCTGCTGCTCGTGGCACAAGGATGCACGCATTCCTAGAACGTTATATCAAAGGTGAAGGCATAAAAGATTCAGTGACTAACCCATATGCTCAACAAAGTCTAGTCATGGCCAAAAAGGTTATTGAAGAAGGATTTGGTGACATCAGTGAAATATGGGGCAATGAAGTTCCTTTATATTATCCTGAAATGTATGCTGGTACTACTGACTGTGTAGGTATACACGATGGTGAGCCTAGTATATTAGACTTCAAACAAACCAATAAACCTAAAAAGTTAGAGTGGATAGAGGACTATTATCTACAGATTACAGCCTACGCATTAGCCCATAATGCTGTATATGGCACTGACATACGTAAAGGTGTAATTATGATGTGCGTTAGACCCCCTGAAACCAGCCCTGGACAGTGGGGAGAACCTGTATATCAAGAGTTCATACTTGAATCAAAGGACTTTAATTACTGGAGCCATCGTTGGTTCGATAGGGTAGAACAATACTATATCAGCCTATGATAAATATCCAATAAGGGGAAAGTCAATGGCCGTAGTTCAAATAAGTAAAATCCAAATACGTAGAGACATTAAAGATGCTAGCCCTAGCAGTGATCTTCCTATCAAGTTAAGTAACGGTGAGTTCGCCTGGTGTATAGATACTAAACAGTTATACATAGGATCATCAATTATTGGTACTCCTAGTCAATTAGAAAATATTGAAATACTAACAGAAAATAGCGACATCTTCAGTTTAGGAAGATATACCTACAAAAATAATGGTATATTTAGAAGTTTCACTGATAGGTTGGAAGATAGGGTAAGTGGAAATGACTTTGGTTTACTAGAAGGTGACAATTTAAGTTATGCATCAAGGAATAGTGATATTCTAAATGCCATAATGGAAAAGTTATACATTGGTTCTGCTAATGATAGCAAAAATGTAATAGATATAGGTCCAGGGATATTTGTATTTGATAGTACTGTACAATTACCAAGTTTTACAAGAATTCAGGGAGCAGGAAAAGGTAACACAATACTAAAATTTGTAGGGTCAGGTAATGTTTTTGAAAGTATTCAAGATGATAATAATAGTATTGAACTAGTCAACCAATGTAGAAATTTAAGTGTTAAAGATTTAACTATTGAAATCGTTAGACCTAACCCAGTAACTCAATCCTATATAGATAACCCATCAGTGATATTTGATCTTTATGGTGTGACTAAATGTGAATTCATAAATTTAGAATTAATAGGTCCTCTACTTACAAATGCGGTTATTCCAGATCAGATAGAAAGTAGAGCTTTTCAAATTGATGAACCTAGAAATGGCAATATTAATGACTTATCCCCTTTTACCTATACAAATTTATGTTTAATAGAAAATGTAACATTTAAAAATTTAAAAATAGGTTTATTTGCAAGCAGACCTATTAATAAAAATTCTATAACTAATTGTAAATTTGTTACACTAAGTCAAGCTATTCTATTAGGGTCATTAGACTTAAATGATGGACCTAACAATAATCTAGTACAATCATGTTTCTTTGACAATATTGAAAAACAGGCTGTGAAAATTAGAAAAGGTTATGGAAATATTTGCGCTAGTAATAGTATGTTAAGTGTAGGTAATGGCTATGGAGGTATTCAAAATGCTGCTTACGGTCAAATTGAATTCGATGTTCCAGGAAATATAAATTTAGACTATAGCAGCACAAGGCATAGAGAACTATCAAAATACGGTGTAAATAGTTTAAGCACTAGACCATACGTAAGCGAATTTACTGGATATGGTCTTAATAGAAACTCTATAACGCAAACTAAGACAATTACATATTCTCAAGTGCCTGTTAATCTTGTAAGATTTCCAGTTCCCCTAAGTAATACAAGTGGAATAGGTCCAGAATCAATGAGTATAGAAATAGACTATTTGTATCAAAGTAAAACGTTTGGTAACAACTCAGGATCTCCAGCAATATATCAAAAATCAAGAAGAATAAGAAAAGGTATCATAACTGTTATTGTAGATTTTAGGTCTAATACCCTTAGCTTACCTATTATAAATTTATACGATGATTACGACTATATCGGTTATGGTTTGACAACTGGAGCTACTGGTAATATTACTAGTGAAGACGAAAATTTAATCTTTAAGGCTGTAGAACAGATAAATTCAATACAAAACCAAAAGGAAATTGTATTGACATACCAACATCAATCACTTAATGTTGATCAACAGCCTTTTGAACAAGGAACTCTAACTTATACCTATAAAGTTTTGACTTGATTTGTTCTTATATTATCCTAATAAAGTTGTTAAAATAACATATGAATATTACCGTAGTTAAACGCAATGGCAGTAAAGAAGCCTTAGATCTCGCCAAATGGCAAGCCCAAGTATCAAGAATATGTAATGGCGTTGCTGATGTAAGCCAAAGTATGATAGAAATACGTAGTAATCCACATTTTTATGATGGCATTACTACTAGAGAAATTGATGAAATTACTCTACGTGCCATAGTAGATTTAATTGATGTAGAATCAAACCCAGATATTGGTAATACAAATTATCAATATGTTGCTGGAAGACAACGATATCATATGCTGCGTAAGGATGTATATAGTAGCATGGAAATACCTCACTTATATGACATAGTTAAACGCAACGTAGCTACTGGTCTGTATACTAAAGAATTATTAGAATGGTATACTGAAGCAGATTGGAATAAGATGAATGATATGATTGATCATGATAAAGATTTCCAATATAGCTATGCTGCCATTGAACAACTTATTGAAAAATATCTAGTAAAGAATCGTAGCACAAAAGAAACATACGAAACTCCACAGGTACGTTATATGGTAGCTGCTGCTACTATATTTCACAAGGAGGAGCCTAATACTGCTCGTATGCGTTATATAAAGGAATATTACAATGCGGCTAGTGATGGCCTTTTCACTCTTGCTACTCCTGTGCTTGCAGGCTTGGGTACTCCTACAAAACAGTTCTCTAGCTGTGTGCTTATTCGCAGCGATGATGACCTGGACAGTATTTTTGCTTCGGGAGAAATGATGGCCAAATATGCCAGCAAACGTGCTGGTATAGGTTTAGAAATAGGGCGCCTCAGACCATTAGGCAGTCCAATTAGGGGCGGCGAAATCATGCACACAGGTATGATCCCTTTTCTTAAGAAGTGGTTTGGGGATCTACGTTCGTGTAGTCAAGGAGGTATTCGTAATGCTAGTGCTACTATATTCTATCCTATTTGGCATTATCAGTTTGATGATCTTATTGTCCTTAAAAACAATCAAGGAACCGAAGAAACCCGAGTCCGTCATATGGATTATGGGGTTGTGCTTAACGCTTTCTTCTGGCGAAGATTCAGAGAACAAAAAGACATAACATTCTTCGACCCTAACGAAGTGCCAGATCTCTACGAAGCATTCTACAAAGACACCCAACGATTTGAGCACCTCTACCTAGCGTATGAAAAACAAGACGGCCTACGCAAAAAAACTATGAGTGCAGAAGAAGTGTTCAAAAGCGGGATATTAAAAGAGCGCACAGACACTGGTCGGGTGTATCTTGTGTTCATTGACAACGTGATGAATCAAGGACCGTTTGATCCTGAGTATCACACTGTGTATCAGAGCAACCTCTGTTGTGAAATTCTACTGCCCACCAAGCCTTTCAAAAGACTAGACGATCCTGAGGGCCGAATTGCTTTGTGTACCTTGGGTTCAATCAATTGGGGAGCGTTTCGACACCCCGAAGACATGCGTCGAGCCTGTCGTATTCTCCAGCGCAGTCTGTGTAATATTTTGGATTACCAGGATTTCTTAAGTATTCAAAGTAAACTAAGCAACGACGAGATACAACCATTAGGCATCGGTGTTACTAATCTTGCCTATTGGCATGCAAAGCGAGGACTAAGATATGGCGATAAAGATGCTTTAGCAGAGGTTAAGAGTTGGATGGAGCATCAAGCATTCTATCTTACAGAGGCCACTGTCGAACTTGCCAAGGAAAGAGGCAAGTGTAAAGACTCAGACAAAACATGGTATGGTAGAGGAATATTTCCTTGGGAAAGGCGTTCCGAAGGAGTAAATGAACTTACTAATTTTTCTCCAGAGTTAGACTGGGAACCACTGCGCGAGCAAATGAAAATCTACGGTGTTCGCAATGCTACCCTAATGGCCATTGCTCCTGTTGAGTCTAGTAGTGTAGTAATCAATAGTACAAATGGTATTGAGATGCCAATGAGCTTGATTACTGTAAAAGAATCTAAAGCAGGCTCTTTCACACAGGTGGTTCCGGAGTACCATAAACTAAAGAACAAGTATCAGTTAATGTGGGAACAAAAAGATTGTGCAGGTTACATTAAAACAGCATCAGTACTAGCTGCATACGTAGATCAAAGCATTTCAACAAATACTTTTTATAATCCTGCACATTTCCCAGATAGAAAAGTTCCAACAACGTTAATTGCAAAGAATCTTATGCAGGCACATATGTGGGGTATCAAAACATTCTATTACAGCCTGATTAATAAAGCAGGTGCCAAGATGCAAGAACCCACTCCCGAAGTTCACTACAACGGATTTCATAATGAACGAGAGCTGATAGAATACGATGACTGCGAGGCCTGTAAGTTATAATGTTAGAAACTATTTGTGAAGTATTAGAGGATGCCTATAAAAGGAATTGGATTACCAGTCGTGACGGTAATGTAAGTATTCGCCACCACGATCGCGATCATTTTTATATTACCCCCAGTGGTGTACGAAAGCAGACACTACAACCTGATCAGTTTAAAAAAATCAAAATTTCAGGACTGATTTGGTACGAAGAAACATACACTGATATCAGTAGTGCTCTAAAGCCTAGTGGAGAGATCCCTCTACATTTTGGTCTTCAGAGAGCGATGGGTCAACATAGTAATGATGTGCGAGTAGTTGTTCACGTTCATCCAACATATTGTGTTGCCGCTATGCACGCCGGAATTGATCTGAGTACGATTGTTAATGATTTTCCAGAACTGAGTCGTTATACTAAAGTTGCTCCGAATGTAGGAGATGTACCTCCAATTAGTCAAGAGCTTGCTGACCAATGCTTTGAGAAATTAAAATTAGACGACTACGGAAATATTGCCTATGATATAGTAGGAATCAAAGGACACGGAGTGGTAGCTATTGATACCAGCCCTTGGCGTGCCTACGAACACATAGAAAGACTTGAACACATATGTAAAATAGTATTAGCATCGGGAAAATTTAAATGAGCAAAGAACAATATAATTTACACACAAAGACAGACTACCTACATCGTAAAATGTTCCTTGACCCAGCAGGTCCAGTAACCATACAACGATTTGAGGAAGTTAAGTACAACAAAATAGCAGACTATGAAAAGACAGCACGAGGTTTCTTTTGGGTACCTGAAGAAATTAGTTTGACCAAAGACGCACAGGATTTTAAAGAAGCCAGTGAAGCAGTAAAACATATTTTTACTAGTAATCTATTGAGACAAACAGCATTAGATAGCCTACAAGGACGTGGACCCAGCCAAATATTCACTCCAGTGGTCAGTCTACCAGAACTAGAAGCACTAGTATATAACTGGACGTTTTTTGAGACTAATATTCACAGTCGTAGTTACAGTCATATCATACGTAATATCTATAATGTGCCTAAAGATGTATTCAATACTATCCATGATACAAAAGAAATTGTTGATATGGCAAGTAGTGTAGGCAGATATTATGATGATCTACATAAGTTTAACTGTATTAAAGAAACAGACAGTGACCCAAATAATTGTTCGGAAGAGGGCCACATCCGAGCAATTTGGCTAGCACTTAATGCCAGCTACGCACTAGAAGCCTTACGCTTTATGGTAAGTTTTGCTACTAGCCTGGCTATGGTAGAGAATAAGATATTCATTGGTAATGGCAATATTATCAGCCTTATCCTACAGGATGAACTATTACACAAAGGATGGACAGGTTGGTTGATCAATCAAGTGGTCAAGGAAGATCCAAGATTTGCCAAGGCCAAAGCAGAATGTGAACAAGAAGTCTACGCTATGTATATGGATGTGATACGTGAGGAAAAGGCCTGGGCTGATTATTTGTTTAAGCGTGGTCCTGTTATTGGGCTCAATGCTAATATACTAAAAGACTTTGTTGACTATACGGCCGCCGATGCTTTAAAGGCAATTGGTATCAAGTATTGGAATCCTGCTCCAAAGTCAACGCCTATTCCTTGGTTCAACAAACACAGAGATACCAGTAAAAAACAAACGGCTTTACAAGAAAACGAAAGCACTAACTATGTCATAGGTGTAATGAGTGATTCCATTATCTATGATGAATTACCAAGTATTTGAGATTTACAATTAGCAAAGTGCCATTGCTTCATTTGTGGTAATCCTCCTGTTTTATTACAGTGAGGACATTCTACTAAAAGTTTTGGCACTTTGTTTTTTCCGATCTTAGATAGTCTATTGTGTTCTAACCATTCTGATGATTGTTTTCTTCCTAGATTAGGCCCTGGTCTACCTTTTAAAAGATTCGAATGACGACTCTTGCGTTCATCAGTCCATTGACGACCTTCTGCTCCTTCACCGCCGTCGGTCATATTAGCTAAAATACCGGTGCCTAAATCTTTTCGTCCATACCACCGTATTAATCTAAGTTCAATGGCTAGTGCGCCAACTTCCGAAAGATTATTTTCTACAATAACAATTAGTTCTTTAGATTTAGGGGGTTTGATTTGTCTGCCATACTTGTAATAAGCTCGGACACCTGTCCCTTTACCGATATAGTAGGGGTTGCCGTCTGTTCTTAAATAGGCATATACGTAAAAACGTAAATACATTGCTGGTGCTCCTGTTAGCATTAGAGTAGTTGGGAGTTCCCGCTCCGCGAACTACACCATTATTTATCAAAGTGATTCAATCACTTTGAAAAGAAGAATATAATTACTAAACAAGGATAATTTTATGTCAAAAGCTATTATATGGAGTAAATATCACTGCACTTTTTGTGAACAGGCAAAGACTCTGTTAAAACAAAAAGGCATCGATTTTGAAGAGCGTAAATTAGGTGATGGATGGACCAAGGAAGAGTTATTGGAAGTAGTACCTACAGCAAGGACTGTACCACAAATTTTTATAGATGATATTTACATAGGTGGTTACACAGAATTGACAAAATATTTTCAAAAGGCGGCATAATGCTATTAACAAAAAAATATAAAGATAACGATGTAGTAAGTTTCAAATTAAGTAGTGGAGAGGAAATATTAGGTAGATTTGTACGTGAGGATGATACTACCATGTACATAACTAAACCTAGTGTTCTTATGATGAATCAACAGGGAATGGGTATGGTGCCTTTTATGTTTACTGTTAATCCAGATGAAGATTATGCAATACACAAAAGTGCTATTATAACACATGCCATAACAGACACAGAAATAGCCAAGCAATATCTAAGTAAAACTTCAGGAATCGCATTAAATTAAAGTAAATTTCTAACCAAACCGTTCTAAATAAATACTATTATGGGCGGTTTGGAGGCTATCTCCAAGCTATCGTTGGAGACAATAATGGCCAAAAGGATTCAATTAAGAAGAGATATAAGACAAAACTGGGAAGATATTAACCCAATACTTGCACAGGGTGAGATTGGTGTTGACCTAGATCAAAAGAATTTTAAAATAGGAAATGGCACTAGTCCATGGAATAGTTTATCCTATGCTATTACATTGGGTGAGATTGTTTCTGAATTTAATCCTTATACTTTTCTAACTATAGGTCCAGAAACAAGGACAAACAGTATTATAATGACTAATAATACTGTTGAAACATTAGTTGCTGAACCAGAATTAATTACAATTAATGTCAAAACAATTTTATCAGATAATGTGCCTAGTGTAGATCCATACACTGGAACTTTGATAGTAGCAGGTGGTGTAGGTATTGGCGGTGATCTTAACGTAGCCGGTGATATAGTAGCTAATAGTATAAATGTAGAAGAAGAAATACAAGCTAATATCCAAGGTAATATAACTGGCAATCTGTTTGGGGATGTATTTGGCGACGTCTACAGTGACAGTGGGATAAAAGTATTAGAGAATGGTACTAATGGAACCGATGCAACTTTTACAGGTGAATTGTTAGGTCGAATAACTCAAACTAGTGGTACTAGTCAAATAAGTAGTTTGTTATTAAACGGTGGATTCATTAACAGCACTATAATTGGTAATAGCGGTCCTACCTTAATAACAGGAACTGTAATTACTGCCAGTGTAAAATTTGTTGGTAAATTAGAAGGTAATGTAGTTGGTGATTTATATGCTAATGATGGAACCACTAGAATATTAGATAATGGAACAGGTGGCCCAAACAATTTACCAAGTTATCAGCCACCTGTATTTTATGGCAATGTTGAAGGTAGTATAAGCGGAAACTTTGCTGGTGATATCTATGCTGAAGATGGTATTACCAAAGTATTAGAGAACGGTACAGGTGGAGCGCCTTTAGATCCAGGTTATGTTGAAGCTGAATTTATAGGTAAAGTCAGTGGTAATATAACCAGTTACGGATTAAGCAGGTTGGATGAAGTTGATATAAATGGTGGTAATATAGATGCCACAGTTATTGGAGCAGCCATCCCAAGAGCTATAACTGGCACAGTAATTGAAGCTACTGAAAGATTTATTGGTGAGTTTGAAGGCACTACTATTGGGCCAAGTACCGGTGATATATTTGCAGAAAATGTTAACGTCAAAGTTTTTGAAAATGGAACAGACGGTCTTGATGCTAAGGTTTATGCTGACGTTATTTTATACAAAAATACTGGTGGTGTCATTACAGAAACTACAATATTAGATAGAGGTACTACAGGCACTGATGCCATGTACACTGGTAATGTTACTGGCGATGTCACCGGTGATTTAACTGGTGATGTTGATGCAACCAATATAGAAACTGATATTTTAGATGTCCTTGATAATGCAACCATTGAAAATTTAACAGTTAATGTAGAAACTAATCTAGACGGCCAAGTATATGCAAATGCTAGTATAAGTTCTACAAATACAACTACTGGTAGTGTAGTGGTAACAGGTGGTGTAGGTATAAGTGAAAACTTAAATGTAGGTGGTAATCTTGATGTCACAGGAACCAGCAATTTTACAGGTACAATAACAAGCAATGATATAAATGCTGCTAATATTGATGCTAGCACATTGGATACAACTGGTAATGTTAATATTAGTGGTGATCTTGATGTCACTGGGCAGGCAACTTTGGGTAGTTTGTTATTAGATGATATAACAGTAAACAACGTTACTGTAAACAATAATGTTTATATAGCCGAAGACCTAACAGTTGATGGTACTAGCACACTCGCCAATGTGGACATAAACAGTGGCACTATAGATAATACTAGGATAGGGGACACTACTCCATCTACAATAAAGGCAACACTGATAAATTCTGATGGTCTGAACATTAATAACCAAGGTGAAATTAGATTAAAAGAATTATCGTCAAATGGGAATAATTATGTTGGTTTACGTGCCCCTTCAGGAACTACTCCAGAGGAATTTGTCAATAGTTATACACTTACATTCCCAAGATCATTAGGAGTAGATGGATCAATAATCTCACTTAATAGAAATGGTAATAAATTAGAATTTGTTAGTGCTGATCTATTTGGTGGTGGGCAAGTGGCTGTAAGTGCTACAAATGGAGATGATAACTTTGATGGCATCAATAAACCAGTAAAGACTATAAAACGTGCTTTACAAATAGCCAGTAGTTTAGTTTATAAACAACGTAATGAATTTAATGATCTCACATGCTATAGAGATGTAGGTCTAATTATTGATGCTGTAGGCTACGATTTAATCTATGGCAGTAATTGGCAAAGCGTAAAAGCAGGTTTTACATATAGCAATGCTACTGCCAGTGCAGTTTTAATTAGTCAAAAAGATATCACTATACGAGCACTAAACTATCTATTACTGAAAGCAGTTGCAACACAAAGCGGAAGTACTGAAGCTAATGAAGTTGCTGCCAGTATACAAAGTATTACAAATATATTATCTAATACCTATGCTGGCGATATAATAAATGTAGTGGATGTATCTTACCCTGTTACAGAATTAGTTACGGGAATTACTTATGAAATTGATGTACTAGGTAGCACTGATTGGAATGCAGTTGCTGGTACAACAGGGATAACATACACTGTAGGAGATAGTTTTGTTGCTGACGGACCTGGAACTGGAACTGGTATTGCTGTAATACCTACCATCTTACCACCAATAACTATGCCAACCCCTTCTGGATTATCAGCAGGGTATGTAAATGCTAAAGATTTGTTATTAGATAATGTTGAATATATAGTTGGACAAGGAACTAATTTTGTCAATAACACCTTTTTAGGATTCAGTTATACTGGGCCTACCGTTACTAAATGTGAAAGGGATATGGCTTTAGTCATAGAAGGAGCAATATATGATATTGCTCTTGGCACCAATCTAAATACTAGACAAAATCAATATAGCTATGATAGACAAAATCAACTAGGCACTTTTTATAATCAAAAAATACAAACAGCAGCAGCGTTAAAACAATTGTATAGAGAAAGTGAACAATATATAACCAGTGGCACTTTCTTTTTAAGCTATAAAAATAAGGTACAGGAAATCATTGATTTCCTTGAGGATGGTTATCCTGCTATTGATGCTGTAAATTTTGTTAATCCTTCTAATGCAGAAGTTGCCGTATTAAATGCTAGATACCAATTACAGGCAAATAAAGCATTTATAAGAGAAGAAATTATTGCTTGGTTAATAGATACTTATCCATCATATGCGAGTAGTTTACCAGCATCAATTGATAAGTGTAGACGTGACGCAGAATTTATAGTTGACGCCATAACTTACGACATTTTATACGGTGGAAATAGTGCTACATATACTAATGCTGAAGCTTATATATTTGGTGCTGTTCTGCAATTAGCAGCAGGTGAAAAGATTCAGACTATAGCAGCCTATAATAGACTAAAAAGTATTATTAGTGACATAGTGAATGCTATACCAATAACTAAATCTAGTACTAATCTTTTAACTCAAGATACGTCTTTATATCCTGCTACCAATTTAGAACAAACAGCTAAGTGTCAAAGCCTAGTAGATATAATTATTACTGTTATTACAGATGAAAATACTACTTCATTGAATAATAAAGTATTTCCAGACATAAGTTTTGCTAATCCTACTACACAACTTAATTTTGGATTAGTACAAGAAAATAAAGCAGCTATTATAATTGGAGTTAGTCAGTTTATAACAGTCGAATTTAATAACTTTACTTACAACGAAGAAAAATGTGCCCGTGATATAAGATATCTAGTGTATAGCCTAGCTTATGATTTGATGTATGGTGGCAATAGTCAAACTTTAGATGCTGCTAAAAAATATTTTAGTTATGGAATGGGATTGCCTATATTTAATGATAGACAAGCCAGTGCTATAACTTACAAATATTTAAAAGATGAAATAATTAAATTAGTTTTGGAGAACAATTTAAATGCGTTTGGTCCAGGAGATCCAGCAAGTGTTTCAGCAATAACTAGAGCTAACGAGTTATTAGATATTTTAGTTACAGTAATTGATCAAGGTCCAAGTCAAGCTCCTAACACAGAATATCCTACGGCAATGCCAATCAGCCCTACAAAGAGTGATGCAAGAGCAGCCCTACAAGCAGCCAAGAGTGTAATTCAAACAGAAACAGTTGCTTTTGTAGCTGATTATATACCTAATGAAAAACGTATTGTAATAGCAGTTGCTAGTGGGGACTACTATGAAGATAATCCTATAATAATTCCAGATAACGTTAGTGTGGTAGGAGCAGGTCTACGTGCCTGTAATATTAGACCACTCAATGCTGGTAAGGATATGTTACGTGTACGTAATGGTTGTTACTTTACAGAAATTACTTTTAGAGATGCTCTAGATGTAAACAACATTCCTAGTTATACCTTTGACTATGCAGTGGCTTTTGATGATCCTGCTGATCCTGAATGTAGTCGTGTAGGTTATACAAGATTACCAAATAATAAACCAGTTATTAGTATAAGTCCATATGTACAGAATTGTAGTATTATCAGCTTCTTAGGTGGTAATGGTGTATTGGTTGATGGAAGTAAAGTACGTACACCTAATATCCCAGCTAACCAAATTGAAGCAGAGAATCCAGTAGAAGGTCCTGCTCCACAACAAGGTAAGTCAATGGTTGGTAATGCCTTTACAATGTTGAGTTTTGGTGGAACGGGTTACCGTGTGATAAACGATGCATATGCACAGATTGTAAGTTGCTTCCAAATATTCTGTTTAAATGGTAGTTATGTTCAAAGTGGTGGATATTTAAGTATTACAAATAGTGCTACAAACTTTGGCCAATTTGCACTAAGAGCCAACGGTTATAGCCCTAATGCTTTTGATTTTAATAAAGGTATTGTAGTTGCTACAGGAAGTGCTGGAGCACAACAAACTATTACTGCTATTGGATTTGGTGACTTACCTGTACAACACTATGTAATAAGATTTAGAAATCCTGTATATAGAGAAACTTATAACATAATTCTAAATAATAAGGAAGAATTGAGGGATGCCTTAATAACTTGGATTGATAGTCAAGTAACATCTAACACCGCACCATATTATACAGGATTTACCTATGATCAGAATACTTGTAGACGAGATACTTTATTAGTATTGGAAGCTGTAGCATATGATGTATTAACCGGTGGCAATAGTAAAAGTGTAGAAGCAGGATTATCATATGCTACAAGTACAGTTGCAGCACTTGTTAACCAAAAAACACAAAATATTGCTGCATTCCAAGAATTAAAATCATTGACCGTTGCGTTAGTACATCCTGATACACAAGGTCGAGTTGGTGATTTATTTGATATCATTGTAGATATAATTGATAGTATTATTAATGTACCTGAAATAGTTGATTATAGTAATATAGGTGATGTGACAAACAGTTATAAGGAAGTAGATGATCAAGTAACATTTACACCAAGTAACAATGTAACTATACCAGGCACAACCCCTGCTCAAATTGAGCCTGTTATTAATGTCAATACAAACGTAATAACTATTCCTGCACATGGATTTCAAAATACTGAAAAAATTGTTTATAGGGCAAATGGCAATAGTGTTATCAAAGGACTTTACGATGAACAGTCATATGTAATTAAAATTATTAATGCAAATCAATTTGAATTATTTTTAGATGATAGTTTTCAGATTAAAGCTAAGTTTGCAGCTCCTTTACCTACAGGTCAACATTTATTTTTAAAGAATATTAAAGAATTCTTTATTGACGACCTAACCGAAAGTCACGTAGTTTACCAAAAGCTACAACTAGAACCGCCACCAAGTGGACAAAGCTATACCTTTATACCAGGTAGAGTGATTGAGGGAACTACAAGTGGAGTGCAGCCAAATAGAGGTTATGTTTATAGTTGGGATCCTACTACACGCAGTCTTGTGGTCAGTGTAGAAAAAGTTTTAGTAGGTCTAAACTTTATAAGAAATAATTTTACATTAGATACAGTTATTCAATACGATAATGGAAGTCCTCCTATTCTAAACATTGATGTTACAGATATTCAAAATGTAGATAACTTATATACAGCAACGTTTAAAATATTAGCTACTACTAGTGGCAACGAATTAATAAATTTAGAAACCTTACCAAGTAAACAAATATGGCTACATAGGCCCAGCATATGTAATAGTTCAAGTCATACTTGGGAATATGCTGGTAGTGGAACAGACTATAATGCATTACCGCAAAACGGTGGACGTACTAGGGTAGAATATGAACAGGTTAGTGAACTACCAGGTCGTGTGTATACATCGGGCACCAATGAGCTTGGAGACTTTAAAGTTGGTGATTTTATTAAAGCTGAAAATAAAACAGGTAATGTCCAATTCACCAATACTGTTAGTATTGCTGCATTAGATGCATTGAAATTAGCTGTTGGTAATATTACTATTGAAGAATTTAGTGCTGATATTGATCTTGGAGACAATGAAGTAGGCGGCCCAAGCCATAATAGATTGAGTACACAGTTGGCAGTTAGAAGTTTCTTAGAAAATAGACTAGGTGATTTTATTGATAAGGAGCTTACTACTACTACGGTTCCAGGTGGAATACCGCAATTAAATGCACTAGGAAAATTAAGTGCTGATCAAATACCACCATTAAGAAATTTCCTTGTATACAGAAGCAATGGATATCGTAGTAGACTGAATCTAGTTAACACTATACCGCCAACAAGCATATTAAATGGTGATCTTGCAATTGAAACTTATAGTGGGGTTTCTCTAACCTTAAGTGGAGTATTAGTAGCTAGTGATGGTGATCTAATAGAACAAGCCACTTCGGGTGCCAATGGAAGAGTAGTGGGTGGTAATAACTCCACGACCGTAGTTGTAGGTAGCTTAGGTAAGTTTTTTGATGACACATTTGACACTGTTGGTACTATATCTTTAAATGGTGTCAATACTGGTTTAACACCAACACTGGTTGGTGGAGTAATTGCAGATCAAAATACCAATTATATTTTAAGCGAACTAGACTCTAAACAAATACTACTATTAGATCCGACTCAAACTTATGATTTTACGGGAGTAACTAGTGTTACAGGAAGTAATAGTCAAGCTCAAGGAACTATAGAATATATAACAGCAGGTGTTGCCAATGCCCTAGACAATACTAATGATCCAATAACAGGATTAGCAGGTGGTAGTGGATATACTCAACCACCATCAGGATTCTATCAGGATATACCTTTGACAGGTGGTTCTGGTACTGGTGCTAGAGCAGATGTATTTCTAAGTGGTGGTGTTGTTACTAGCGTGGTCCTAACTGCTGGAGGGAGTGGGTATACTACAGTAGATAGACTCAGTGCTAGTGATGCTAGTTTAAATGGTCGGACAGGAGGTAGTGCTTTTAGTGTAAAAGTTAGTCAAATACAAAATAGAGTGTATGTTGACATTGTAGGAGCACTTAAGTTCAATGCCAGTAGTATTGCTCCCGAGTTCACTGAAGACGCTAATGTTGTAACAAAAACTACTGGTCAATTGGATAGTACCATTGTTGCTACATTTAATGCAGCCAGTACAGGGTCAGGTGGAAATGTTAATACTGCTCTAAGCAGAATAACAATAGTTGGACATCCTTTTGATGATGGCGATGCAGTAAAGTATAACGCAGGATTTGGTACACCGTTGGGAGGTATTGTTAATAACAGTATATATTATGTAAAAAGAATTGATGCAGATACTATTGAGCTTTATACATCTTATAGTTTATCCACAAAATTAACTATAGTTAATTCAGGTGCTGGAAATCAAACTTTAACTTTATCTATATTGGATGATACTAAAGATACTGTTTATATACCAGATCATGGTTTTGCGACTGGCGATGCAGTAAAAATTATAGCAGCTGATCCACCTTATGGAATTTTAACTAATAGTATATTTTTTGTAGGTAGCGTAACTACTAATACCTTTACTATACATGAAGGAAGAGCTGATGCTGTAGCCAGTACTTTAGGCCTTACTATTGGTGCATTTAATTTTACTAACACTGGAACTGGTGTTGCTAATTTTAGAAAGCAAAGTATTAAAATTATTGGTGTCGTAGATAATGCTAGTATACTCGCAGAAAACTGGAGTAGCCTCAGTGCAAGTAATATTGATACTACAAACATAGTTAGTGGTATAATGAGCACCAGTAGATTAGCCATTGGAACTGCTAATAGTAACACTTTCTTAAGAGGGGATAGCACTTGGGCTAAGGCAGTACAAAAGGTTAAAAAGCCAAGCGTAGATAGTGCAATAACTATCACTGGACCATTCTTTGATCCAGGACCTGGTGGTGTACAAGAGTTTTATAACGAAGTCACCATAGGAGTGGACGTAGTTAGTGGTGGGCAAGAAAATGCTAATATTCCTGGACATACTAATTTAGGTGTTGCATCATTCAATAAGAGCCAATTTGAAGTAGGTACAGGGGGAAGTCAAGGAGCTGTGGCTATTAAGAGTGGCGTAGTAGATGCAGGCACTCTTGATGGACAAGATGGATTATATTACCTAACACCAAGTAATATTATTGGACAAGTTCCTGTTGATAAAGGCGGTACTAATATAGGTAGTTATACTGTTGGTGATATATTGTATGCCAGTGGAAGTACAATATTACAAAAATTACCAATAGGAGATACCAATTCAGTATTGAATGTGCAACCAGTGAGTTTAGGAAGTGCGAATAAACGCCCAGTTTGGACTGATAATATAACCTTAAACGGGCTCACTGTAAATGGTAATGTCAACATTACCGGTGCTGCCAGCACACTTAATGCTTATGATATCCAAATGGATGATAATAACATTGAGTTGGGTTCAGTAGAACTAATATCTGATCGTAGTGGCAATATTAACTTTACCGCTGTAGGAGCATTGACCACTACAATCACTGCTAGTACAGCAGGAATGATTCCTGGAATGACATTGAGCAGAGTAAGTGGCGGACAATTAGGAGCTAATCCAAGAGTAACTGCTATCAATGGTGCTAATCTATTTACGTTTACAGCGGATACACCTCCAGATCAAATTAGTCCAAATGGCGTGGCTGTAGTCTTTAACACTGGTGGAATTACTGATGCTACAGCAGCGGGCGGTGGAATAACAGTTAAAGGAACTACTGATAAGCTATTCCGTTGGGTACAAACAACTTCTAGTTGGACCAGTAGTGAAAATATGGATCTTGCTGTAGGTAAGACCTACAAAATTAATGGAGTTGATGTATTAAGTAGTACAACATTAGGCAGTGGCGTAATTAATAGTAGCTTACAAGTTGTGGGAACTATTAGTACAGGTGTTTGGCAAGCCACTATAATCAGTCCAACATACGGTGGCACTGGGGTTAATAACGGTACAAAGACTATTACCCTAGGTGGCAATTTAACAACATCAGGAGCCTACGCCAGTACATTTACTATGACTGCTGCTACTAATGTTACATTCCCAACAACAGGTACATTGGCTACTTTAGCAGGTGCAGAAGCATTGACCAACAAGACTATCAATGGTATGACCATTAGCAATAGTACAGGTACATTTACATTGGCTAATGGTAAGACATTGACTGCAAGTAATACAATGACTTTTCAAGCTACTGATGGTAGTACGATAAACTTTACTACAGGTGGCCAAGTAATTTACAAGGCAGCACCTACTATAGATAATCCAACATTTAATCTTACTTACAATGGTAGTGGTGCATTAACTAGTGTAACATTACAAAGTGCATATACTACTGATTTTAAATCTAGATTTACCAGTGTAGGAACATCCAATAGATTTAGTTGGTTAACAAATTTAAATTGGAATGGCAGTGCCTTTATAAAAGATAATAATTTAAAGAGCCATTGGGCTATAGATAAAGTTATTACAGTTACCGATACTACCAGCTACATAGCATTTACCTACGGTGGTCCAACTAATCTTGTTAGTACAGATAAATTTAAGGTATTTGGTACTGGCCGTGTAGAAATGGCTGGAAATATAACCAGTACAAACACATCAACAGGTACACTTATTGTAACAGGCGGTACTGCAATAACAGAAAACCTTAACGTTGGTGGAAATTTTAATGTTACAGGTAATACTGTAATTGGTGGTAATTTAACGGTAAGTGGAACTACTACTGTAGTCAATACAGAAACAATAGAACTAGCAGATAATATTATTGTATTGAATAGTAACGAAACAGCAGCTCCAACACAGAATGCTGGTATAGAAATAGAAAGAGGTACTAGTGCAAATGTAAGTTTATTATGGGACGAAAGTGTTGATAAATGGACTTTTGGAGCAGAATCAACTGTTATTGCAGGTACTTTCCAAGGTAGTGTAAGTGGTGGTGTAAGTGGTAATGCTGATACTGCTAGTAAATTGGCTACAGCTAGAACTATCGCATTAACTGGTGACGTAAGTGGTAGTATAACATTTGATGGTTCTGCAAATGTAAGTATGACAACAACTATAGGTGTTGACAGTGTTGCTTTAGGCACTGATACGACCGGTAATTATATCGCAGCAGTGAGTTCTGGAACACCTGGCAGCCAAACTGGAACTAGTGGACTAACTATTACAGGAAGTGGTGAGGGTGTTACTGTAAACATAGCACACGCTGATACAAGCAGTGTGGCTAACTTGGCCAGTGACAATAGTGGTAATACATTTATACAAGATATCAATTTTGGCTTTGATACATTTGGTCATGTGACTAGTGCAAGTATTGCAACTGCCAATGTAGGAGATGCTACTCTTACAATGAACGTCAGTGGTGTAGGGTTATCAGGATCAGCTACTTTTACAGCTAATAGTTCAACTGCACGAACATTCACTGTTAACAGTAATGCTACCAGTGCTAATACAGCCAGCACCATTGTTTCAAGAGATGGTAGTGGTAATTTCAGTGCAGGCACTATTTCAGCTAATTTATCAGGAAATGTAAGTGGTTATATTACAGGTGCTAAGTTCAGTAATGACAGTGAAACTAAAGATGATATTACTACTCGCACAGAAACAGGATTTTATGAAACCAGCACAGCTACTATTGCTGAAGGCTGGCCAAGTAATAGTAACAGTTGGTATCATCTAATTTCGAGTACACATAGTAATGATGCAAACTATTATGCCATGCAATTAAGTGCCGATTTTTTCAGTCAAAACTTATACTATAGATCAACCAATAGTATTGGAACTACAGCGTGGAGTAGAATTGTAACAAGTGGCAATTTCAGTGATTATGTAGGTAACGGAACACTAACAGTACAAGGTAATAATGGATTAACTGGTAGCGGAACATTTACTGCTAATCAAAGCACAGCAGGTACTATAACATTAAGTCATGCTGATACAAGTAGTGTAGAAAATCAAACTGCACAAACAAACAATTTTATTTCTGGAATTACCTTTGATACTTATGGCCACGTTCAAACTATAACAGTATCCAGTGTAGCAGCTACGAGTGCCAATGCGGCTAACCAAATTGTATTAAGGGATGCTAACGGAGATTTCAATGCACGTTATATTAATAGTTCCTATTTTAATAGCAGTGATGAGGTAAGCACCGGTAATATTTCATATATAATGGCCAAGTTTGGTGATAACTATTTCCGTAGTGCATCAGCAGCCAAAGTTGCTGCGTTTATTTCTGGCCAAACAATGAACATCAACGGTAGTAGTACCACAGCAGGTAGTATAACCAATCAGGCCAACAGTGCAACTATAACAGCTTCAACTGGGGTCAATGCTAGTCACATTGTACAACGTGATACTAACGGATATATTTACGCTAATTATATTAACTTCAATACAAGCGAAACTGAAAACCCAACAATTAGTAGTTTTTTTACTAGTAATGGTGATGGTTGGTCACGTAAGAGTTCATTAGCTCATGCAAAAAATGAAATTCGTAGAGTAGCCGACGGTAATTGGGAAATTCGTGCATATCCCCGTAGATCAGATGGCGGGGAGTTAAACTTTTACTGGAGTGGTCAGTCAGGACAACCACCTTGGTTATGGGGAGGTAGTGATGGAGTTAATATGTATGTTTATAATCCATCAAACTTTAATGTAAATTATGCCGCATCCGCAGGATCGGCTAGTATCTCATCACAAGTAAGTATAAATTATAATAACGATAGTAACTCTACATATCAAATGCTATGGGGTAG
>OGWL01000029.1_pt1 | contig 21825 bp, 19 predicted proteins | sample 1576031 | NCBI WGS metagenome assembly OGWL01 (sample SAMN07581535, study PRJEB24739) | freshwater metagenome | place: Singapore | collected 2015-01
CACCCTGTACACCCTGTATACCTTGGACACCCTGGACACCCTGGACACCTTGAACGCCTTGTACGCCTTGGACACCCTGGATACCCTGTATACCTTGTCCACCTTGGATACCTTGTACACCTTGTACGCCTTGTACACCTTGAACGCCCTGTACACCTTGAACGCCTTGGACACCTTGTACACCCTGTGCACCTTGGACACCTTGAACGCCCTGTACACCCTGTACACCCTGTACACCCTGTATACCTTGGACACCCTGGACACCCTGGACACCTTGAACGCCTTGTACGCCTTGGACACCCTGGATACCCTGTATACCTTGTCCACCTTGGATACCTTGTACACCTTGTACACCCTGTATACCTTGTCCACCTTGGATACCTTGTACGCCCTGTACACCTTGTACGCCCTGTACACCTTGTACACCCTGTACACCTTGTACGCCCTGTACACCTTGTACACCCTGTACACCTTGTACGCCCTGTACACCCTGTACACCCTGTACACCTTGTACACCCTGTACACCCTGTACACCCTGTACACCTTGTATACCTTGGGCTGTCATCTTGTTCCAATATCTAGCATCTGCATCATCTGGAACAGTGCTGCTTCCTCCAAATCCTGTTGGTGCTGTGAATACAGTGCCTGCGGTTATTGATGAACCTGTAGTATTAATAGCAACACCGCCTAATGTAGAGCTTAAAGTAAATGATGTACTACCATTTGTACTAATAATATAGTATTGTGTTCCATCAGCATCATAACTAGGTAATGTTGCATTACCGCTTACTAGTACTCTGTCACCAACATATAATGTTGCAGAATTACAAGTAAATGCACCTGCTGTTCCAGATAATTGAACATTGATTAACTGCTGACTATTGCCACTACCTCTTACAGATATGTAACTATTACCAGCATAGAAAACTACATCATTAGTATTATAAATCTCAGTAGATACCCAAGTACCCTTCCATACCATTCCAAGACCAGTAATACCTTGAATACCCTGGATACCTTGAACGCCTTGTACGCCCTGTACACCCTGTACACCCTGTACACCTTGTAAGCCTTGTACGCCCTGTACACCTTGTACGCCTTGTACACCCTGCACGCCTTGTACACCCTGTACACCCTGTACACCTTGTACACCTTGTATACCTTGTACGCCTTGTACACCCTGCACGCCTTGTACACCCTGTACACCTTGGATACCTTGGACACCCTGCACACCTTGGACACCCTGCACACCTTGGACACCCTGCACACCTTGGATACCTTGGCTTGTTAATTGATTCCAATAAGTTGTATTAACAATTGGTGGCGCAGTTCCAACTGCTGGTCTTTGATTTAGAGCCCCACCTAAATTAAATGGATATACTACAACATATGCGGCACCGTCATAAAATACAACATCGTTCTGTGTATAGGTAACTGTTTCGTCCCATGCACCCCTAAATGTTAATCCAAGACCTTGAATACCCTGTACTCCTTGTACACCTTGTACACCTTGTACACCTTGTACACCTTGTACACCTTGTACACCCTGTACACCTTGTACGCCCTGTACACCTTGTACGCCCTGTACGCCTTGTACGCCCTGTACACCTTGGACACCCTGTACACCTTGGACACCCTGTACACCCTGTACACCTTGTACACCCTGTACACCCTGTACACCTTGTACACCTTGTACACCCTGTACACCCTGTACACCCTGTACACCCTGTACACCTTGTACGCCTTGGACACCTTGTACGCCTTGGACACCCTGTACACCCTGTACACCCTGTACACCTTGTACACCCTGTACACCTTGTACACCTTGTACACCCTGTACACCTTGTACACCTTGAACGCCCTGTACACCCTGTACACCCTGTACACCTTGGACACCTTGGACACCTTGAACGCCCTGTACACCTTGTACACCTTGTACGCCTTGTACGCCTTGTACGCCTTGTACACCCTGTACACCCTGTACGCCTTGAACGCCTTGAACGCCCTGTACACCCTGTACACCTTGTACACCCTGTACACCTTGTACACCTTGTACACCTTGTACGCCCTGTACACCTTGTACACCTTGAACGCCTTGTACACCTTGTACACCTTGTACACCTTGTACACCTTGTACACCTTGTACGCCCTGTACACCTTGTACACCCTGTACACCTTGAACGCCTTGGACGCCTTGTAAGCCTTGTACACCCTGTACACCCTGTATACCTTGTACACCTTGACTAGCAATTAGTAACCATGGTTTTACAGTGAATGTCAAACTACTTAAGCTACCTGAACCAGTAGTTATTAAAGGTATAATTGTAAACTGACCAGCACCTAATGTTGCAGTTGTAGCTGGTGCATTATCATCACTTATGACGTAGTACTGAGCTCTGATTGTTTGACCGGCTGTGAAGAAACTTGGGTTTGCAGGATTACTATATGGATCCTGTAAAGTAATTCCAGCTGGAACTACACCAGTAACTTCTATAGCCTCAGTTTTGTACAATGTAGCAGAATCAAATGTTATAATGCCATCATCTGCTGTTAGCACTACATTTGTTAGTTCAAAAGTTACATCTGGTCTATTGTTTAAGTTAGAATAAGGACCTTGTGGGTATGTTAGATCACCAAATGTACTTGAATAACTTGAACCATTATAAAATACGCTATCATTCTTTACATAAGTAATGCCTGCGTTCCATTCACCTAAGAATGTAAATCCCTCACCCTTGGTACCTTGGAATCCTTGAATACCTTGGAATCCTTGTACACCTTGTATACCTTGTATACCCTGTACACCTTGAACGCCCTGTACACCTTGTACACCTTGTACACCTTGTACACCTTGTACACCTTGTACACCTTGTACACCCTGTACACCTTGTACACCTTGTACACCCTGTACGCCTTGGACGCCTTGGACGCCTTGGACACCCTGTACGCCTTGGACACCTTGTACACCCTGTACACCTTGAACGCCCTGTACACCCTGTACACCTTGTACGCCCTGTACTCCTTGTACACCTTGGACACCCTGTACACCCTGTACACCTTGGACACCCTGTACACCTTGGACACCCTGTACTCCTTGGACACCCTGTACACCTTGTACACCTTGAACGCCCTGTACACCTTGAACGCCCTGTACACCTTGTACACCTTGTACACCTTGTACACCTTGTACACCTTGTACACCTTGTACACCTTGTACACCTTGTACACCTTGTACACCTTGTACACCTTGGACGCCCTGGACACCTTGGACACCTTGTACGCCTTGTACGCCTTGTACGCCCTGTACACCCTGTACACCCTGTACACCTTGAAGACCTTGACTGGTCATTATATTCCAGTATGTAGTATCAAATACTGTAGGTTCTTGACCAGTAAATCCTGTTATAGGTCCTACTCCAATCCAAGAACTACCATCATAAAATACTATATCATTTTGATAATAAGTTTCTGTTGAATCATATGGGCCTTGCCAATTTAAACTAAATCCTTGTATACCTTGTACACCTTGTACACCCTGTACGCCTTGTACGCCCTGTACACCCTGTACACCCTGTACACCCTGTACACCCTGTACACCCTGTACACCCTGTACACCCTGTACACCCTGTACACCTTGTACACCCTGTACACCCTGTACACCCTGTACACCCTGTACACCTTGTACACCCTGTACACCTTGTACACCCTGTACACCTTGTACACCTTGAACGCCCTGTACACCTTGGACACCCTGTACGCCTTGTACGCCTTGGACACCTTGGACACCTTGGACACCTTGGACACCTTGGACACCTTGGACACCTTGGACACCTTGTACGCCTTGTACACCCTGTACACCTTGGAGTCCTTGTATACCTTGGCTAGCTATTCTTTCCCACCAAGTATCACCATCAGTTGGTCCAGGTACTGCTGCTGGATCACTAATTCCAGTTGGTACTCCTTCTAGTCCTGTATAATGTACTATCCAAGCAGAACCTTCATGAAATACAACTTCATTTTGATAATATGTGGTATTAAAGTCATACAAGCCTTTCCAAATAATACCAAAACCTTGTATACCTTGAACACCTTGAACACCTTGGACACCTTGTACACCTTGTACACCTTGTACACCTTGTACACCTTGTACGCCTTGGACACCCTGTACACCCTGTACACCCTGTACACCTTGGACACCCTGTACACCTTGGACACCCTGTACACCTTGGACACCCTGTACACCTTGTAAGCCCTGTACGCCTTGAACACCCTGTATACCTTGAATGCCTTGACTTGCAAGCATATCCCAATATGTTGACGTTAGTTCTGGTATATTTCCTATATTTGGTTCTAAAATGCTGATCCAAGAATTGCCATTATAAAATACAGCATCATTTTCGATATAGTCAGTTGTAGAATTCCAAGTACCTTTCCAAGTTACACCGCCACCTTGAATACCTTGTTGTCCCTGTACACCTTGTACACCTTGTACGCCCTGTACGCCTTGTACACCCTGTACGCCCTGTACACCCTGTACACCCTGTACACCTTGTACGCCTTGGACACCTTGAACGCCCTGTACACCCTGTACACCCTGTACACCTTGAACGCCCTGTACACCTTGAACGCCCTGTACACCTTGAACGCCCTGTACACCCTGTACACCCTGTACACCTTGAACGCCCTGTACACCTTGAACGCCTTGTACACCTTGTACACCTTGTACACCTTGTACACCTTGTACACCTTGTACACCTTGTACGCCTTGGACACCCTGTACACCTTGTACGCCTTGGACACCCTGTACACCTTGTACGCCTTGTACACCTTGGACACCCTGTACACCTTGGACACCCTGTACACCTTGTACACCTTGTACACCTTGTACACCCTGTACACCCTGTACACCCTGTACACCCTGTACACCCTGTACACCCTGTACACCCTGTACACCCTGTACACCCTGTACACCCTGTACACCCTGTACACCTTGTACACCTTGTACACCTTGAACGCCCTGTACACCCTGTACACCTTGGACACCTTGGACACCCTGTACACCTTGTACACCTTGTACACCTTGGACGCCCTGTACTCCTTGTAAGCCTTGTACACCTTGTACGCCTTGTACGCCTTGTACGCCTTGTACACCCTGTACACCCTGTACGCCTTGAACGCCTTGAACGCCTTGAACGCCCTGTACACCCTGTACACCTTGTACACCCTGTACACCTTGTACACCTTGTACGCCTTGTACGCCTTGTATACCTTGTACACCCTGTACGCCTTGTACACCTTGTATACCTTGTACACCCTGTACACCTTGTACACCTTGTACACCTTGTACACCTTGTACACCTTGAACGCCCTGTACACCTTGTACACCTTGTACGCCCTGTACACCTTGTACACCCTGTACACCTTGGACACCCTGTACACCTTGAACGCCCTGTACACCTTGTACGCCCTGTACACCTTGTACGCCCTGTACGCCTTGTACACCCTGTACGCCTTGTACACCTTGAACTCCTTGTACACCTTGAACGCCTTGTAAGCCCTGTATACCTTGGCTTGCTAGTCTTTCCCACCATGTATCAATATCGGTTGGTCCTGGCACTGCGGCTGGATTACTAATGCCAGTTGGAACTCCCTCGACACCTGTGTATTTTACTATCCAACTATTGCCATCGTAGAATACAACTTCGTTTTGGTAATAAGTTGTGTTGAAATCATAATATCCACGCCAAATAATACCAAAGCCTTGTACACCTTGTACGCCTTGAACACCCTGTACACCTTGTACGCCTTGTACGCCTTGTACGCCTTGAATACCCTGTACACCTTGTACGCCCTGTACACCCTGTACACCTTGTACACCCTGTACACCTTGTACGCCCTGTACACCCTGTACACCCTGTACACCTTGTACACCCTGTACACCTTGAAGACCTTGTACGCCCTGTACACCTTGTACACCCTGTACACCTTGTACACCCTGTACACCTTGAAGACCTTGAACGCCTTGTACACCTTGTACGCCCTGTACACCTTGAACTCCTTGGACGCCCTGTACACCTTGAACACCCTGTACACCTTGAACACCCTGTACACCTTGTACGCCTTGTACGCCTTGTACACCTTGTACACCTTGTACGCCTTGTACACCTTGTACACCTTGTACGCCTTGAACACCCTGTACACCTTGAACACCTTGAACACCCTGTACACCTTGAAGACCTTGAACGCCTTGAACGCCTTGAACGCCTTGAACGCCTTGTACACCTTGTACGCCTTGAACACCTTGGACACCCTGTACACCTTGGACACCTTGAACGCCCTGTACACCTTGAACGCCCTGTACACCTTGAACGCCCTGTACACCTTGTACACCCTGTACACCTTGAACTCCTTGGACGCCCTGTACACCTTGAACACCTTGAACACCCTGTACACCCTGTACACCCTGTACACCCTGTACACCCTGTACACCCTGTACGCCTTGTACACCCTGTACACCTTGGGCTGTCATTCTATTCCAATAAGTTGAATTTAATGTACCTGGCTCACCATAAACACCAATAACTTCAGGAACTTCACCGCTAAACTGACTTCCTGGTAAATCATAAAAATTAATTGGCCAAATAGCAATAAAGCTACTACCATTATAATAAACTACATCATTCTGTTGATATAGTGCTACAGGATCGTATTCACCTTTCCATACAATACTAAATCCTTGAATACCCTGGACACCTTGAACGCCTTGTACACCTTGTACACCTTGTACACCCTGTACACCTTGTACACCTTGAATACCCTGTACACCCTGTATACCTTGAGCAGCAATAACATCCCAATATACATTTGCAGTTTCTCGTGGATTATTACCACTATTATCCATGATCAATGATACCCAAGATGTACCATCGTATCTTACAGCATCATTTTTGGCATAAGTCGCTAATGGATCCCAATCCCCGCGCCAATTAAATCCAAGGCCCTGAATACCCTGCATTCCCTGTACACCCTGTACACCTTGTACACCTTGTACACCTTGTACACCTTGTACACCTTGTACACCCTGCACACCTTGGACACCTTGTACACCTTGTACACCTTGTACACCTTGTACACCCTGTACACCCTGTACACCCTGTACACCTTGAACGCCCTGTACACCTTGAACGCCCTGTACACCTTGTACACCTTGTACACCCTGTACACCTTGAACGCCCTGTACACCCTGTACACCCTGCACACCTTGGACACCTTGTACACCCTGTACACCCTGTACACCCTGTACACCCTGTACACCCTGTACACCCTGCACACCCTGTACACCCTGTACACCCTGTACACCTTGAACGCCCTGTACACCTTGAACGCCCTGTACACCTTGAACGCCCTGTACACCTTGTACACCTTGGACACCTTGTACGCCCTGTACACCTTGTACACCTTGTACACCTTGTACGCCCTGTACACCTTGTACACCTTGAACGCCTTGTACGCCCTGTACACCTTGTAAGCCCTGTATACCTTGGCTTGCTAGTCTTTCCCACCAAGTATCATTATCCTGTGGTCCTGGCACCGTAGAAGGATCATCAATTCCTTTTGGAACTCCCTCAACACCTGTGTATTTTACTATCCAACTATTGCCATCATAAAATACAACTTCATTTTGATAATAGGTTGTATTAAAGTCATAATATCCACGCCAAATAATACCAAAACCTTGAATACCTTGTACACCTTGTACACCTTGTACGCCCTGTACACCCTGTACGCCTTGGACGCCTTGGACGCCTTGGACGCCTTGGACGCCTTGTACACCCTGTACACCCTGTACACCTTGTACACCTTGTACGCCTTGGACACCTTGAACGCCCTGTACACCCTGTACACCCTGTACACCTTGTACGCCCTGTACACCCTGTACACCTTGTACACCTTGTACACCTTGTACACCCTGTACACCTTGGACGCCTTGGACGCCTTGGACGCCTTGGACACCTTGTACGCCCTGTACGCCCTGTACACCTTGTACACCTTGTACACCTTGTACACCCTGTACACCCTGTACACCCTGTACACCTTGTACACCTTGTACACCTTGTACACCTTGTACGCCTTGTACGCCTTGGACACCTTGTACGCCTTGTACGCCTTGTACGCCTTGGACACCTTGTACACCTTGGACACCTTGTACACCCTGTACGCCCTGTACACCTTGAACGCCCTGTACACCTTGAACGCCCTGTACACCCTGTACACCCTGTACACCCTGTACACCCTGTACACCCTGTACACCCTGTACACCCTGTACACCCTGTACACCCTGTACACCTTGTACACCCTGTACACCTTGGACGCCTTGGACGCCTTGGACGCCTTGGACACCTTGTACGCCCTGTACGCCCTGTACACCTTGGACGCCCTGTACACCTTGGACGCCCTGTACTCCTTGTAAGCCTTGTACACCTTGTAAGCCTTGTACACCTTGTACACCTTGTACACCTTGAACGCCCTGTACACCTTGAACACCTTGTACGCCTTGAGCTGTCATTCTATTCCAATATGTAGTATTAACTACACCAGGTTCTCCATTTACACCTGTAAATTCCGGAATTTCACCACTGAATTGACTAGCTTCTATATCATAAAAGTTGAGAGGCCATATTGCTATAAAACTACTACCATTGTAGTAGACTACATCATTCTGTTGATAATCAGCCTGAGGATCATATTCCCCTTTCCAAACAAGACTAAATCCTTGAATACCTTGTACTCCTTGTACGCCTTGTACTCCTTGTACGCCTTGGACACCCTGTACACCCTGTACACCCTGTACACCCTGTACACCCTGTACACCCTGTACACCCTGTACACCCTGTACACCCTGTACACCCTGTACACCTTGAACGCCCTGTACACCTTGAACGCCCTGTACACCTTGGAGACCTTGAAGACCTTGAACGCCTTGTACACCTTGTACACCTTGTACACCTTGTACACCTTGTACACCTTGAACGCCCTGTACACCTTGTACACCTTGTACACCCTGTACACCCTGTACACCCTGTACACCCTGTACACCCTGTACACCCTGTACACCCTGTACACCTTGAACGCCCTGTACACCTTGTACACCTTGTACACCTTGTACACCCTGTACACCTTGTACACCTTGTACGCCTTGTACACCTTGTACACCTTGAAGACCTTGTACACCTTGAACGCCCTGTACACCCTGTACGCCCTGTACACCTTGAACGCCCTGTACACCTTGTACACCCTGTACACCTTGTACACCCTGTACACCTTGTACACCCTGTACACCCTGTACACCTTGAACGCCCTGTACACCCTGTACACCCTGTACACCTTGTACACCCTGTACACCCTGTACACCTTGAACGCCCTGTACACCTTGAACGCCTTGAAGACCTTGTACACCTTGAAGACCTTGTACACCTTGAACGCCCTGTACACCCTGTACACCTTGAAGACCTTGAACGCCTTGTACGCCTTGTACACCCTGTACACCCTGTACACCCTGTACACCCTGTACACCTTGAACGCCCTGTACACCTTGTACACCTTGTACACCTTGAACGCCCTGTACACCTTGAACGCCCTGTACACCTTGTACACCCTGTACACCCTGTACACCTTGAACGCCCTGTACGCCCTGTACACCCTGTACACCTTGTACGCCCTGTACACCTTGTACGCCCTGTACACCTTGAACACCTTGTACACCTTGTACACCCTGTACACCTTGTACACCCTGTACACCTTGTACACCCTGTACACCTTGTACACCCTGTACGCCCTGTACACCTTGTACGCCCTGTACACCTTGGACACCCTGTATACCTTGTACACCCTGTACACCTTGGACACCTTGAAGACCTTGGACACCTTGTACACCTTGCACACCTTGCACACCTTGCACACCTTGTACACCTTGAACGCCCTGTACACCTTGCACACCTTGTACACCTTGTACACCCTGTACACCTTGTACACCCTGTACACCTTGTACACCCTGTACGCCCTGTACACCTTGTACGCCCTGTACACCTTGTACGCCCTGTACACCTTGTACACCCTGTACACCTTGGACACCTTGGACACCTTGGACACCTTGAAGACCTTGGACACCTTGTACACCTTGCACACCTTGCACACCTTGAACGCCCTGTACACCTTGCACACCTTGTACACCTTGTACACCTTGTACACCTTGTACACCTTGTATACCTTGCACACCTTGCACACCTTGCACACCTTGTACGCCCTGTACACCCTGTACACCTTGTAAGCCTTGTATACCTTGGGCTGTCATTCTATTCCAGTAAGTATCGTTTACTTCACCTGGATAGCCTGCACCTGATGGACTTAATAATGGTCTAGTTTCAACTCCACTAAATGTAACATCTACACTACCGTAAACTGCAATAAAGGTATTACCATCATAATATACCATATCATCAGTTTGATATTCAGTATTTTGATCCCAATCTCCGCGCCATACTGGTCCACGACCTTGAATACCTTGAATACCTTGTACACCTTGTACACCTTGTACACCTTGTACACCCTGTACACCCTGTACACCTTGTACACCTTGTACACCTTGTACGCCCTGTACTCCTTGGACACCCTGTACACCTTGAATACCTTGTACACCTTGTACACCTTGTACACCTTGAAGACCTTGTACACCTTGTACGCCCTGTACTCCTTGGACGCCCTGTACACCTTGAATACCTTGTACACCTTGTACACCTTGTACGCCTTGTACACCTTGTACGCCCTGTACACCTTGAAGACCTTGTACGCCTTGGACACCCTGTACGCCTTGTACACCTTGTACACCTTGTACACCTTGGACACCTTGGACACCTTGTACGCCCTGTACACCTTGTACACCTTGCACACCTTGCACACCTTGTACACCTTGAACGCCCTGTACACCTTGCACACCTTGAAGACCTTGAACGCCTTGTACGCCTTGAAGACCTTGTACGCCTTGAAGACCTTGTACGCCCTGTACACCTTGTACGCCTTGAAGACCTTGTACGCCCTGTACACCTTGTACGCCCTGTACACCCTGTACGCCCTGTACACCCTGTACGCCTTGTACACCTTGTACACCTTGTACACCCTGTACGCCTTGGACACCCTGTACGCCTTGTACGCCTTGTACGCCTTGTACGCCCTGTACACCCTGTACACCCTGTACACCTTGAACGCCCTGTACACCTTGTACACCTTGTACGCCTTGAACGCCTTGTACACCTTGTACGCCCTGTACACCCTGTACACCCTGTACACCCTGTACACCTTGTACACCTTGTACACCTTGTACGCCTTGAACGCCTTGTACACCTTGTACGCCTTGTACACCCTGTACACCCTGTACACCCTGTACACCCTGTACACCCTGTACACCCTGTACACCCTGTACACCCTGTACACCTTGAACGCCCTGTACGCCCTGTATACCTTGGCTGGCTAATAATTCCCAAAATGTATCATTATACTCTGGTCCAGGCACTGTGATCGGATCATCTATTCCTGGTGTTACACCTTCAACACCTGTATATTTTACAATCCAACTTGCACCATTGTAGAAAACAACTTCGTTTTGATAATATCGTGTATTAAAATCATATAATCCACGCCAAATAATACCAAAGCCCTGAATACCTTGTACACCTTGTACACCTTGTACACCTTGTACACCTTGTACACCTTGTACACCCTGTACACCTTGTACACCTTGTACACCTTGTACGCCCTGTACGCCCTGTACGCCCTGTACGCCCTGTACACCTTGTACACCTTGAACACCCTGTACACCTTGGACACCCTGTACACCTTGTACACCTTGAACGCCCTGTACGCCCTGTACGCCCTGTACACCTTGTACACCTTGTACACCTTGTACACCCTGTACACCTTGTACACCCTGTACACCTTGTACACCTTGTACACCCTGTACACCCTGTGCACCTTGAACGCCCTGTACACCTTGGACGCCCTGTACTCCTTGTACACCTTGTACGCCTTGTACGCCCTGTACACCTTGTACGCCCTGTACACCTTGCACGCCCTGTACACCTTGTACACCTTGTACACCTTGTACACCTTGTACACCTTGTACACCCTGTACACCCTGTACACCCTGTGCACCTTGAACGCCCTGTACACCTTGGACACCTTGAACGCCTTGTACACCTTGTACGCCCTGTACACCTTGTACGCCTTGTACGCCCTGTACACCCTGTACACCTTGGACACCCTGTACACCTTGAACACCTTGAACACCTTGTACGCCCTGTACACCTTGCACACCTTGTATACCTTGTACACCCTGTACACCTTGTACGCCTTGTAAACCTTGAATACCTTGGCTAGCAATCATACTCCAAGCTTCAGGATCCCATGTTAAATCAGGTTGTTTACCTATATTATAATCATATAGACTATTGTAAGAACTACCATTATAAAAAACTGCATCGTTAGTGTAATATAGAGTAGTTGGGCTCCAAACACCTTTCCAATTAAATCCAAGACCTTGAATACCCTGTACACCTTGTACGCCTTGTACGCCTTGTACACCTTGTACACCCTGTACGCCTTGTACGCCTTGTACACCTTGTACTCCTTGTACACCTTGTACACCCTGTACGCCTTGTACGCCTTGTACACCTTGTACTCCTTGTACACCTTGTACGCCTTGAACGCCTTGTACGCCTTGTACACCTTGTACGCCTTGAACGCCTTGTACACCCTGTACACCCTGTACACCCTGTACACCCTGTACACCCTGTACACCCTGTACACCCTGTACACCTTGAACGCCCTGTACACCCTGTACTCCTTGTACACCCTGTACTCCTTGTACACCTTGAACGCCCTGTACACCTTGTACACCTTGTACACCCTGTACACCTTGAACGCCCTGTACACCCTGTACACCTTGTACACCTTGTATACCTTGTACACCTTGTACACCTTGTAATCCTTGTATACCTTGGGCTGTCATCCTTCCCCAAGAACCATTATCATCTTCTGGTCCTGGGTGAATGCCTTGTATTCCATCCTCTAGAGCTATCCAACTGTTACCATCATAGTAAACAACGTGATTAGTATTATAAGTTACATTATTTTGCCATTGACCTTGCCATAAAATACTGAAACCTTGAATACCTTGTACACCCTGTACACCCTGTACACCCTGTACACCCTGTACACCTTGTACACCTTGTACACCCTGTACACCTTGTACACCCTGTACACCTTGTACGCCCTGTACACCTTGTACGCCCTGTACACCTTGTACACCTTGTACGCCCTGTACACCTTGTACACCTTGTACGCCCTGTACACCTTGTGCTGCTACAATGTCCCATTTATCATCATGTGCTGGATCGTCTGGTCTATTTCCAGTATTAAATCTTATTAAGCTTACATAGCTAAAACCATTGTAATAAACTGTATGATTAATATCATATTCTTCAGTTGCACTCCAATTTCCACGCCATTGGAATCCAACACCTTGAATACCCTGTACACCTTGGACACCCTGTACACCTTGTACACCTTGTACACCTTGTACACCTTGTACACCTTGAATACCTTGGCTAGTACTTTTATCCCAAAATTGACTACCTACAAATGGTTCTTTGTTGATATTTGGATCAGATAAACTAGCATCTCTAGTGCTAACCCAGCTACCACCATTATAATATACCATATCATTGATGAAATATTCATCAGTATCAGTCCAATAACCTTTCCAAATAATACTTCGACCCTGGATACCCTGTATACCCTGTATACCTTGGATACCTAAGTCACCTTGTAAACCCTGTGTTCCTTGCGGTCCTTGTGGCCCTTGCGGTCCAAATCTACCTTGTACACCTTGTATACCCTGTGGCCCTTGGGCTGTCATTATGTCCCAATATGTACTTCCTTGGAACGGAGCTGCCTGTCCACTATTTGGTTGTTTGGCTACCCAACTACCACCGTTGTAGAAAACAACATGATTAAAGTTATAAGTTTCGTTTATGCTCCAAAGACCACGCCATACAAATCCTAGACCTTGAATACCTTGTAAACCTTGTGTTCCTTGACGTCCTTGAATACCTTGTGGACCTAAATCACCTTGTATACCTTGTATGCCTTGCATACCTTGTATACCCTGTAAACCGCCACCACTAGTAATAGCTGCATAACCACTAGTAGGTGAATCAAAATATACTTTTAGGTTACTTGAGTCAATAAACTCAATATATGGGCTACCAGGAAGACCTTCCTGTATACTATCACCATTGGCATCTGCAAGTTGTACTACAACAATTCTTGCACCTAAATTATGAGGTATTTCCCAAACTAGTGCTGGTGTAGTTTGTTCCCATAAGAAAAATCCACCAACTGCACTATCACCTTGAAGACCTTGAGTACCTTGGGCACCTTTTTCTCCAATCATTATGGAGCGCCAACCGTCTTGGACTCCTTGTACGCCTTGGAAATATCTCTTTAAGACACTCATCTGCTTATTCTACCACCTTGGCTTACAGCATGACGAGTTATATCATTTTTTGGCCAATAGGTTGAGCAGAATAGCGAGTCATTGTTTAAGTAATTTAATAGAGTGCTATCGACATCATATTTTACTGGCTTACAGTAAAAAATATTCTCGTAGAATGTTTTAGAATTATGAGTTGTGTAGGTGTCGACATAGCAGAAATCTGCGTCTGCGGGCTTAAAATCAATATTCCAGCGCAACGTCATCGTCGTTCCTTAGGTCTCATAAATGTCCAATGTATTTATCGCTGCCAACCATTTGATGGTTTTATCTGGATTGGATCCATCCAATTTGCTAGGACCTTTTACCAATATTTTAATTAACCCATTAGTATTATCTGCTTCTGCCTTAACTGCCCAACTATATGTACGTTGATCAGCAGGACTTAAATATTCATCAGCAGTACCATTACCAGTACCAGAACCTATAGCAGTAAACACGCTACCCACTTCATAATCTCTAGTAGCACCATCACTTGATATACTGGCCCAGTTAGTTGTTCCTAATGTTTTTATTTTATATACATTACCATTAATAAAATTTCCGGCGGAGACCGTAACTATAGTTACTGCGGTACTTGGCGACCCAGCAACTTTTTCAGTTATTGTATTTCCAATTATTGACGTCGTCGATGCATTAGCTCCTCTAGTTGCTAAAAAATCCATATTCCAGATAGCACTTTCTGTTCCGCCATCTAGTCTACCAGTTATATTGACCTGTACCTTATATGTGGTATTATTAGCCAATACAAATCTATTTGTACTTGTTGGACTTAGCCCATCCAACGTAACTTCTACTTCCTCACCATTAAGAGTACTGGCTCTTGCCAATAAACTTGTTTTTTCATATATTGCATTAAACGGATTACCTGAATCATAACCACTTTCAGTTAAGGTATCTGTAGCGTGTTGAGTAAACCTGCTACCCTGTAACCTAACATATCCATCTAATCTGGGTTGAATAATTACATCACCAGTATCTGGATCATCATTTATATCCTTGTTTATGGCAACTATAGTATTATCTATAAGTTGTAAGTTACCAAACTTACCCTCTTGTTGGTCAGTAATACCAACAAATCCTATATATCTATAACCTCTTACCCAAATTGTATTACCACTTAATCCATCTGGAATTACATTAGTACTAACACCATTATCTGTATAATTAGTAAAGTTTAAAATACCTGACATATAGTCAAAGTAATAAGCACCTTTATCATTTATACCAGCATCAAATATTCTTTCTCCGCCATTATCAGGATCACCTATGTATACTTCAATCAAATAAGCTGATCCAAACTCAGGTGGTATCCAATATTTTAATCTTTCACTAGGACTTCCGCCCTTAGCTATCCAGGTTGGGTATACTCCACTTATTGGCGTAGTTGTGTCATCAGGTTCACATTGGATTGTTAAGTATTCTACTATATTAGGGACAAGAGCAGGAATAGCTGGTATGCTATTAGCCTGTGTCCATACAGTATCACCACGAATCAGTGCTGGACTTGGTATAACCTCGTTACTTGCACCTTTTAGAGTATTGAAGTCAGTCTTGGCTACACCAAAAAGTTTCTTATATAATAGGTCAACCTTTTGTTTATCAACGATAGCCATTAGTTAGTTGCTCCTGATAAACTTAATGCAGTTACAACATCACCTGCCTGTAGTTTAATTCTTATATAAATTTCATTAGTTCCAGTACTAGAACTACTTACAGTACCAAATGTACAGGTTTTACTTTGAGCTACACTACTTCCTAAAGTTATTGTACCACCAATACTGCAACCATTTGAACCATTTCCACTACCTTGATCACCTGGAATACCTGAACCAGCATATGGAAGGCTCATATCTAACCAATTATTAATACTAGTTTGTATACTACTGGATGGTAATGCTACCCATAAACCTCTTATAGTTCCTGTAATGTTAATATTAAACTTACTAATAGCACCTCTTACAAAAGCAAAAGTAAAATATTGATCTGCGCCCTGTCCACTTAAATTTGGTCCTGGTGGTAAAAACCCTGTGCTATAATTTGTTGCATCGTGTTTCAAAACACCTTGACTACCGCTACCAACTACCACCGCATCATATGTTTGTAGAGTACTGTCCTTGCTGTCAAATGCTGCCGCATTGGCTGTAAAACTTGGGTTATCACCACTACCTGGATTAACTATTCTATAAGCATTACCGCTACCACTACCAAAACTACTTGTTGGAACACTGATATTTGTCTCTTCTACACTATTCGCATTACTTGTTCCAGTTTTAAATAATACACCACCACTTGGTGTAAAAGTTTGTGTAGCACTTCCATAACTATTTAGAGCTGTTAATTTTACTGGGCTCGTACTTGAACCAAATCCTGACTTAACTGCCACAGTTGTTGTTAATGGTAAAGTTGAACTTGCTAGATAATTCCTAGGTAATGGAGTAGTTATCCCTGCACTAGCATATGTTAAAGGAGTAGGAGCATCAAACGCACCACCTGCTGCACTGGTAATAAAGGTATTACTAGTCGGATACATATCACCGCTTAGTTTACTAATATCAAAACCTAAAGTAAATGATGTAGCATTAGCATAATGTGGAATAGTACTACTATATGACAGTGTAGGACTACCGTTTGGTGTGAAGGTAACTGAAGAAAATACTGGAACTCCAGGTGTGCTAGCATCATAATACCAATAAGCTAGATTAGTTGTTCCAGTTGTTACAGGATCTGTAAACAATTGATCGTGTTCAATGTATACTTCATTCCATCCTTCTGTTACTGTACCCTCAGCTCTGGCATCAAAAGTCTGCCAAAATAGTGGAGCAATAGCTGGATCTGCTGTCAGAGCATAATCTTTATCATCAGCTATGCGTAAATTACTATATAAACCGTTATCTGTTCCCAATAAGTAGTTAGGTGATGTATCATCTTCATCTTCTACTAGACCATCTGTCAACGCTTTACTGCCACTAGCAACATCATTTTTATAAATTGTTACTGTGCCTCTGTCACCTGGGCCACAATTATTAATATAATTTGTTTCATAAGTAGCAGCTCTTCTAACTACGGTTACTGTAGTTCCACCTGCTACATTACGATTACTGCTTGTGTTATCAGTTTGAACAAAATCACACATCCTATAACTATTAACATTTTGTATAGCTAATGTTTGATCAGTTCCATTTTTAAGTTTAGGAAAGTTTGGGGGTGGTTTAGGTACTAATTTACCTAATATAAAATTCATTTGTGCCATTCCTCTTGATACAGGCGTGGCTGTATTCATTGCAACTGCTCTACTTACTAAGGCTCCTTGGTCTGGATTACCTATGTTTACACCCATTGCACTATTAAATTTAACTAGACCAGTGCTTTGAAGATTGCCATTTGTTGTAAGATTAATATCTTCACCAACAAATCTAGCATTAAGTCCTGAATCTGTTACTTCTAGTCGTTCAGTATGGAAAGCGTCTGCCTGTATTTGTCCGCTACTCTGTAAGTCACCGTTATCATCAATTTGTACAGTGTCACTCCAATAGCGTTTACCATTCTTATCAGTTAATAGTATACGTCTAACATCGGCACTGTCTGTTGTTGGTGGTACGCCAAGGTCTGGCTCTGCTTCACTTAATTTTAAAAAGTCATAGCGTTGTTCGCTGACTTGAGAGGGTTTGACCTTTTTTACTCGGCCACTAAAGAGTTCTACTCGTTGTTGTGCCGCCATTTACCAAACCTCCATACTGTCAATACATACAAAAACGGGCCTACTTAAAGACCCCTTTTTGTTCAAGATAATAGATTCAACGCAATCATGGATCATTTTAACTCTTTGATTCAAAAGTCTTTACAGACTATTTAACAAATTTTGGTTAGTATGTTCCGCAATCTACTATGTTACTAAAGTAAGGTCTGCCCCCTTTGTCACTTTGTAATACACTGCCATTTACTAATGCTGGGTTAGTAACACCTAGTGGACCATCACCTTGACCAAAAAGCATACCACCTTCTGGTAATTCAACACGGCCTGTACCACCATAAGCTACTTCAATCACATCAGCTTGCCATGTACCCTGTGTTATAGCACTTTCAATAACTACAGTGCCTGTACCACTTGGAGCAATTCTTAAGTTTTGATTAAGAGCTGTTGTGATATTTTCAGTTTGTAAATTAGGAACTTCAAAAGCACCTTCACTTGTTCCACTATCACCAGTAAATATTTCATTATTATTTGTACCACTGGGAATAAATGTAAAAGTTTTTGTTGCTGCTTTAAATCCGAAGAAACCTAGTTTGGCTTTACCTAAACCATCATTTGCATCTGGATCCCACCAACGGAATTCAATACCACGATCTTTACCGCCATCATATTCTGTTGGGGCTGTATCGCCACCAATTGTAATGATTGGGTCATCAATTGTAGTTTGAACTGTGTTAACTTCAACTGTGGTTCCATTAACAAACAAGTTGCTATTAATGATCATGTTGTCATTGGCATCAATAGCAATTTTATTGGTCCAACTTCTATTACCATAATTGTCTGAAACTAGCATAGCACGTAGCGTGGGGCTTGTTGGTGCTGTCATACCAGAGTAGAAATCAGCAGTTACACCAACTACAGTCTTTGGATTTTGATCTGTAGCAATGTTAGTTTCTGGATCTACACTGCGCCATGGTACAAACAAGTTTGGTTCAGCTTCTGCTAGTTTTAAAAAACCATTCTTTTCTGGTTCACCTGGGGTGCGAACTTCGTATCTGCTTTTACCAGATCCAAAGCCCTTGGTCATTATATCGCGAGCTGGGACTTTTCTTACACGACCACTAAATAATTCAACTTTGGGTTGAGCTGCCATTTTTATCTATCCTTTACTTAGTCTTTTGGACTATTAATCGTTAGCTGATTCTAGAATACTTAATGTAACTTTTAAGGCTCCATTCTGACTGCCTTGTACACGAAGACTGTCACCTGATTCTAATACCAACTTTCCTGCAACAAAGCTAATAGCATCGCTGTTAGGAATTTCAAAATCGTTTACTAATTCACTTGATACAACACCACGCACATGCCATGCTGTGAATGCTGCACTTGTACTATCTGTTATATTTGTGACCTGTGTACCAAGTATAATACCTGTTACACCAGCTGGTGTTGTGTAGATATTAGTTGGGCTTGCTGTTACGCTTGCTGTCACGGTTTTAAATGCGTTTAAGGGTACTGTTGCCATTCTTTAATCCTTTCTTTATTATTTGTTACTTACCTGCGTCCTCACAGGTAAGTAACCCTTTTCAACTATTAACTCTGCAATGCTAGGATGTATGGTGTCACTACCCCTAACAAGCTCTTGTTAAACGCTCTACCTACAATACTACCTGAGTCACGCTTGATTGTTAAGTCTGGACCAATTCTAAAGTCACCCTTTTCATCTGTACTGGTGAAGTTAATAAATCCGCCCTTGTCACTAACTAGCTGATTCTCTGGTTTTGGTACACCGCCGTTGTATGGTAAAGCACTATCTACGTCAATACCAGTTCCAACCCACTCCAATGTGTGACCAGTTGTAGTAATTGTACTAACTTGGTGGAATGTTGCATATGTATTATCATTTACAGCACTTGTAAATGTTGCATCTAGCTGTACTACGCTGATGTAACCATTTGTCAAAATGTCTGTGAACGCATCAAACAATATTCCAAGGTTAGTAACTTCACTACTTGTAGCCGCTGTATTACTCTTGTCTTGATCTACATAGTTTTGGAAAGTCACGATTGGTTCGTTTCTTGCCACTTTTGCAGCCAATGCGCCCAAGTACACGAAGCAAGCCACTGTAGCACTCTTACTATCAGCTGGGATCTGGAAACGACCACCACTATAATACTGTTCAGCAGCAAACTTGGTTCTACTATTACCACCATAGATCAAGTCATAAGCTACAGCATCTAATGTTAGTCCTATATCACGCTTACATGTATCTTGTAAGTAGCCAAATCCAGCATATGTTTCATTGATAAATGTGATTGTCTCTGCTGCGATTCTATCAATAGCATCACGAGCCACTGCACGAATAATCAATAACTCTGGATCAACAGTCTTATTAGCAATAACATCTGGTTCAACTAGTGCTGGTAATGTTTCACCTTTTAGAGCTTTAATTACATATCCAGCCTTGGTCTTGACATCTGCAATTGTTGTTGCATCAGTTGTAACTGTTGCTGTACTTCTTGTTTCAGTATTACCTGTTGAAGGAGTTAATGTACCAACATTACTGATAATTTCGTCTAATATATCTATTAGTCTGTTATATCCGCCAATAGTTGGAGCCTTTGTTGCTAGAGGAATAACTAGTCCGCCCTTGTAAGCATATTGTTTTGCTACTTCTCTTGACTCTTTATTACCACCATATAGTGCATCAAATGCTAGACCTTCTACAATGAAACCAACATCCTCTTCACACTTGGCTTGTCTGTATACGAAGAACTGAATCTTTGTACCAGAACCATCACCATTTGTATCCATGAATGCTTTCTTGATCTCTGTACTGACCAATGACTTCAAGCTTTGATTGCCTGCTGTACCACTATCTGCATCTGTCTTTAATCCTAACAGTGTAGCATTACCACCTGTTGTTGGATCTGCTGGAGCTGCTATGTCGCTTGATGCTGCTGCTGTTTGAGCTGTGGCCAAACTAGTACTGTCAATAATATCAATAATTCTATCAATACAATTAGCAGCCTGTGTTGACTTGGTATTATCACCTGCACCAGCTACACGACTTGCAATATCTTGCAGAACTGTATAACTACCATTATTTAACAGAGCTACTACCACTGTCTTGAGTTGAGCATATGCTGCTAGAGTAGCTGCTTTCTCATCCTCACCTCCAGTTGTAACACCATCAAATCCTGGATCATCAATATTATCTGCGTGTGTACCTAGTGTTAGGCTATTACCTTCCCAATATGCTAGACCAGCTTCTGTTGTAGCATTATTACCACCATAAGCAATATCATAGCGTAGTGCATCTAATATTAGACCAACATCACGCTCACACTTGGCCTTATTATAATCTAATTCATTATAATTTCTGTCAATGTAAGCACGAACTTCTGCTTTAATAAAGTCATAGTTATTAGCGATAACATTAGTTGCTGCATTAGCTGTTATGCTCAATGCTGGAGCAGCACCTGCGCCACGATTAATAATATCAATGCTATCGTGACTGGGAAAC
>OGWL01000030.1_pt1 | contig 21292 bp, 36 predicted proteins | sample 1576031 | NCBI WGS metagenome assembly OGWL01 (sample SAMN07581535, study PRJEB24739) | freshwater metagenome | place: Singapore | collected 2015-01
TTGAAAAGTTTGTTTTGTTTTTCTGCTTTCATTTTAAATTTATTTTATTATGTAACCATAGTAACGGAATTATTAAAATAGTCAAGATAATATTGCATATTCCTCTAATCATTATTTTTCTTCTCCCAAGATATTTCAAATAAATATCCTTTAATATGAAATCCCCACTTAAAATAAGAATAATGATTTATAAAACCAAATTTAGGATAATAACTATTATTGTATTCTGCAACCCAAAGACCAATATTTACTTTTCCAATATGTATTAGAAATACTTTTGGTAAAGGTTTATACCGATAAATCTCAATCTTTTTCTTTTTCACTTTCCTTAACTATTTGTTTAGTAAGTTTATCAAAGTTTTCTGCAAGATTATACAAAGACTGGTCTATGCCTTGCAAAACTCCTTTAATCTGTAATAGTATTTTTGAATATTCTCCGTTCATATTTTTAATCCCATAAATCTCTAAAATAAAGTCCTAGCAAAAGAAAACCATTTCTTTGACGCTCAAAAGCTTTGTTTAATTTAGAATAATCTGGCTTAACATCATTTTTTGATTCAAAATCAATCCAATAGTTGCCATCTTCTTCTTTGGTTAAAAACATTTTATTATCACGAATAGGGTCATAATCTAATGGATAAACTTCATAGAGTTTATCAATTTGTGCTTTAGGGTCATCTTCAAGCAAAAGAAGTTCAAGAGCAAAAATAATCTCATCTAAAACATATTCGTATTCTTCTTTAGAAAGAGAAATTGGTTTATTAAGTTTTTTGTCAATAAATTCTTCTTGGTCTTTGCTGTATTCTAAATCTTCTTCGTTTGCCTTATAAGGAATAACCTCACCATTTACATTAATTAAATGATGACGATTAGAAAGACTATTAAAGTTTTTACGAAGATGTTTGATTCTTGGCAAAATAAACTTTGCGATAGATTGAGGAAGATTCCAGCAATCGCTATCAGAATAACCACGAAAGATTGATTGTAGCTTGTTTTTTACATTCCACTTAACATTAAGATAAGTATGAGAGTAATAATTTACCTCTTTCAAAAACCAATTTAAAATAGGATTTTTGTGAAACTTAAAAGACCGCATCAATTCTTCTAGTGTTTGTTTTTCGTTCATATTTTATTCAATAGCTCCTTACAATATAATACTACATCAGTTACATCTTGTAAAGAATAACTTTCTGAAATAGCACCATTAAGATTAAATTCATCTTTATCTTTAAAAAAAGTTACCATTAATTTACCATCGGGATAATCGTTGTTGTAGGTAGTGCCTTGCCAAGTGCTTGTATGAGTTTTTATTTTACCATAAAAGTATGCTGTCGCACCTAAATTTAGCTTACTGGTATTATGTAAGCGAATAGTAATTTTATCAGCGGGAAAATCTGCTGTTGAGGTTTTATTAATAATTTTAGATGGATTGATTAAATTAGAGTTCTTTACTCTAGAATTATTTTCCCACACAATCTTGTCTATAACTTTGCTCATAAACCTTCCTCCTTGCATTTATCCTCATAGGCTTTAACTTCATTATATGCTTCCCAACGACCAGCGTTAGCAAGCACATTACTAGTTAAAACTACTCTGTGTTCTCCTTCATTTTTAATATTCTTTTCGTCCCAAGTCAAGAGAATTAATCCAAGACCAAAGTTTTCATAGTCATCAATCTTTAATTCTACTCCATCTTTTTCTTCTTGATCTAAAACGCTTTCTACTGCTCTTGTGCAAGCCTCGCTATACCAATCTTTTGGGTTTATAGATTTTTCGATTTCTACTTTTGCAGACCAATTATGTCCACTAACATAAATATTCATTCATCGTCCTCATCTTCAAAATCATAAGTTTTTTCTTGTTCTTCTGGAAAACGATACCAAAGAGTATATGTAGATGGTAAAGAAGAAAACTTTTTCCCCTTATTGTAAGAAACCATTGTATATCGTGGAGAATTATCTTTATTCTTGCCTCCCATTACGAATTCCAAAGGAGAAGTTTCAAGATGTTTTTTAACAATATCCAAAAATTCTGGCCTTACATTTAAAAAAAGACTATCATCTCCTTCTATCCATTCGTAATTATCTGCAAATTCTTCGCAAATCATTTTAATTTTAGGATGCAATTTCATAGTTCTTTTAAATTAATTTTTTCTGGCTCGCCCTCTTGACAAAGAAGCTGACCTTTAAGGTGCATCAAAGTTTCAACAGCAGAATCTAAATCATATTCTGATGTATCGCTTGTATCAAAATCAATATATTCTTGAAGATCAAGAATATCTTGAATTATAGAATCAATTTTATCAATTTGCTTTTTCATTAGTCATCTCCTGTTTAAGAGTATCTAATCTTTTTTCATCAATGTCAAGAGCAGAAGGATGAATACTCAAAGTCATATCTAAGTGAGGAATAAAACAATAGAATAGTTTTGATATAGAATCGTATGATAAGATTTCCATTAGTGTTCCACGCTTGCTTTTTACTTTAACTCTTTTCAAGATGCTCCTTGTGATAATCGTGTCCTTTTTTGGTCAAAGCACGACCAGTAGGTTTGATTTCTATAAGATGATTTCTCATTAAGTATAACTCAACATTTTTCTGTAACATATCTTTAGTAAGATTTGTTTTTGCAGAAAGATTGGTTAGTCTCAACTCACCATACTCCTTGAGTAATTTAATTACATTAAGTTCAATTTCTGAAAGCCCAAGAGGGTAAATAGACAATCTATCTTTAATTTCTAGCCAACCAGTTTTAGCTAGTTCTTTGGAATTTTTAGATGCCAAGTAAGACGAAATTTGATTTGCCATAGACTGAGCTTGTCTGGCATTACCACGACATACGCTCGCAACCTCATTTAAAATATCATCTTGAATCTTTTGATTTTTAATTTCAAGATTCTTTAAGATAATCTTTCCAAGTTCAATATAAGAATAATCTTCAAGATCAATTCTATAAAGACGATCTAATAGAGCGTGAAAAATCTTCTGAGCTTCGGTGGTGCAAAATATAAAAGAATTTATATTAAATCTAAAAGAATAAGTGCCTTCGTCAAAAGTAAATTCATTCATATTATTCTGATTAGGATTAAGAATGGTAAGAAGTGCCATAGTGACATCTCTAGGTAATTCACTCGCCTCATCAAATATAATTGTAGTATCCTTATCATAAACATAAGGCAACATAATTTGATTAAAGAAACTCTTTACATTTTTAATAGTAGAACAATTAACAATAATAGTTTTCTCTCGCTTCATTATGTTTGCTGTCTCTTGAGCGATAAGAGTTTTACCACATCCTCTTGGAGCAATAAAAAGAAGATGAGGAATAATTTTTGTTTTCTTATAACCATCCAAAAGAAAATTAAGCTTCTTCTTTACTTTGTCTTGACCTATGATTTTAGAGAAGTTTTCTTGCGACATAAGTTATGTTATACCTCAACTTAAAATTGAGATCAAGCTTAATTTACTTGAAAATCAATCTGTTTTTCTAGACTATTATATGTTTTAGTATTGATTTCTTTTTCAAGACCTTTGATGTTTAAATTATCTAAAAATTTCTTTGATACGATAACAACAGCATCTTGTTTCAATACTTTATTAAGTTCGCTTAAAGGAATCATTGAAAAACAAAAAGAACCTTTTTTTCTGCCACGATTAGATTTCATCTTCATCCTCTTTTCCGCTTTCTACCATAGCATTTAATAAATCAAATTTTAAAGATTCTAATACGCCAATAACTTGATAAGCAGTCATATCGCTTTCGTGAGCATATCTTAATATATCTTTATATAAGATTTGTCTTAACTGATTACCAGCTTGACAATTAAGATTTTCTTCGTTCATAGCTTTATTTCATTTTTAAATGGATTCATTTGTATATTGTATCTAGTTATTCTAAATCCTAGACCAAGTATAGCAAATGTAAAGATTTTTCCATATTCGTATGACTCAAATGAAATGTTGGTCATTAAATTTAATTTAAATCCAAACCAATTAGAATCATCATCCCAAGATGCTGTTAAACGATCTGAATATTCAACATAACCGAGAGTAGTGGCGGGTAAGATTACTCCTATTGTAGTCTGCTTACCCATCCAAAACTCTCTGCTTTGTGGAATTTCTATTCTAAATTTCATTTAGCTTTTAATGAATCTCCCTGTTCTTGGGTCACGCTTGCTATGATAGTTTTTCAAAGAACCATCATTAGCATAATCTGGAACATCATCCTCGTCATCTTCATTTTCGTCTCCATATTCGTCATCATCAAAACCAAATGCTTCGTTCATAGCTTCTTGGGCTTCTGGACGATAGGGATGAATATAGTTATTATAAACCTTATCATAAAGTTCTTTATCTAGAGCTTTGCGATAGAGAGCAACTACCTCTAAACGAGATGCACGAAGTTTCTGACATTCACAATCTGTTGGAACAGATACAACATCAGCAGGATTAATCTTAACAATCACAAGATTACCACCGCCATTGAAACTTTTTGCATATTCCTCTGAACCAGCGTGATAACCAGCAGAGCAACCAACATCTGCATTATCGCAAACTTGATTGCGAGCCATCTCACGAACCTGTCCGATTGAGAAATCGTGTTCGCCACTATACCAATCCTTAAAGTCTGCACGAACACTCTTGTAGGCAAGGAAATCGCCATCTGGAGTAAGAGGCATCTTCTTATGCTCTAAGAATTTATACAATTCATTTACTGCTCTGCGAGAAGGGTTTTGCATTAGCTTGTCCAGAAACTTAACAAGAGGCTCATAAGGCAAACCATTCTTAATAAAGTTTAAGATTCTATCTACAACGATATTATGAATTTCCTCGCCAGCATAAGTCACAAGACCATCACGAACTTCAATCTTGCCGTGAGAGAATCGTGCAATAGCTTTGCTCTTGTCTAGTAAGTCTGGCAGATCATTAAATCTGCCTTCACGAATTGCGGTGATAGCGTCATTCCAAACTGGATTTTCGCTAGTAATAGTCTTTGGCTCATCATTAAGAACGATGGTGAGACTACGATCAGTTAATATATATGGTATTTTCATTTTTTGTATTTTCTCTCCTTTTTTAGTTTTTGTCAATCAAATTTATGTATTCAGCAATCTTTTCGATTTTAGCTTTTGAATCATATTCCCACCCATTTACGCAGGGTAGAAAGATATTCAACATAGAATACTTTTCTCTTACAGCTTTAACGAGCTTGTTCAAATCATAAGTTGATTGAACATCTTTGAATTTAATATCAAAATTTGCATTTTTCAAAAATTCCAAAACTTCATTTACTTTCTTAAAGTTAGATTTTTTATAAAACATAACTGCACTCAAATACTGAGCAAACTCACTATCATTTTTAGTGACAGAGCTATGTTTATTCACTTTTTCTGCAAGATCAGCAAACTCATCGCCATCATTTTCGTTGCGATGATTGTCCCAATGTTTTGAATCTATAACGAGTTGAGCAGTTTTATCAAACTCCTCACGAAGATGCTCCTCCATATACTGCCATAGATTAACGAGATTTTTATTCTTGGAAATTACTTTCTTTTTGCTTTCAAGGGTTTTCGTTTTAATTCCGTAGATTTCTGTAATCTTATCGCCAGTAATTTCCTCATACTTCTCTAGTGTATCCTTAAAATTACCATTACTGATGAGGGTTGTGCCATTCTTTGCTACTGCTTGAAATGTATTGAGTTCTACATAAATAGCGTTATCGTTAGCAAGATCAATGCTCATAATTTCCCAATTAGCAGACTTTGTTCCCCAATTACGAGCATCCTTACGCTTAAACTTAAAAATTTGAGCAGAATGTTTTGTATTCTTTGGTGCGACTGATGATGAACCAGCATTAACTTGCTGAATACTAATTTTCTCATAATCAGATAGTTTCAGATAATTCTTGTCTACAAGACCAAGTTGGTCATCAAATAAAATTTTATCTGCATCATTCTTGAATGTAATAACATACGCACCATCAATCTGATCGCCAAGTTGATTCCAGAGAGTTGCTAATCTAAATGTTACGCCTTGCATAGAACCAGTATCATTAACTAGAATCTTATGAGATTTCTCGCAAACAATTCTAGAATCTTCTGCTTCTGAAACTAGCTTGGTGCTTCTGCGAGACTTTTGATAAAATCTCACAACAATCTCACCATCACTAACTTTATCTATAATGGTTTTATTGAACGGAATAATCTGATCGTTAATAGTTTTACCCTTCCATTGAACCTTATTATTCAAAGAATTGCGAACAATATAACCTAAACTGCCGTGAGTTCCAAATACTTCTTGATACAAGCACTTAACATCAAAGATATTATCTGATGCTTGGAATTGATTTGAAATTGATTCAGCAATCTCTTGTTTTACTTTTCTAAATTTAGCTTTGATAGCTTTCTTGGTCTTATCAGTATATTCAAGACTTTCACGACTTGCAGTAATATCTAGTTCACCAAGTTCGAAGTCTAATTCAAAACCTTGACTACAAAGACTTTCTAGGTCATCGTCTTTAAAGTCTACATCGCTAGTATCAATATCATATCCAACACCCATTACTGCGACAGAATCGGAACGAGTATAATAATCACCCTTGTCACTATAATAACGCCAGCTTTTACCTTCAAATACAGGCTTGCGATCATAAACTTTTGCTAGTTCGTCTTTAGTTGCACCTTTGATAATCGGTTTATTTTTAAAGTGTTTAAATAAACTAATTGCAGTATTCAAAAAAGTTTGAGTATCATCTTCACGAATAGGCACAGAGACAGCAACGCCAGTAGGTTCAGAAGATTTTTCTTCTTTAAGCTTTACAATCTTTCCGATTTTAGTCTCATCAATAAAAGCATTGTAGGTAGTTTTCTTGCCAGCGTGATAAGAAATCAAAACAAAATTATCACCATAGCTAAATGGTGCAAACTTGCCAATACCATAATATCCAATAGCAGAATTGTTATTACGCTTTGTGGATTCACCATAAAAACAATAAAGATTCTTAATATCATCGGATGAAAGACCATTACCGAAATCTCTGATAGTTAAAGTGGGGTCAAGCTTGGTAGGAAGTTTGACTTCAATAGCTCGCTTGCTTTTTGCTTCAATATTAGCGTCTTGTGCGTTACAAGCGATCTCACGCAAAACTGCAAGAGGCTTATTGGAATACAACTGATTGCGAAGGATGTTAAAGATATAAGGAAGTCCAGATTGCTTGATTCCAAAGCTAACAGAATCAAAACTATCAGACTCTACAACATTAATTGGCTTTTCGATTAATTTCATATATTGAATTTAAATGAATTTTAATTCCTTGTCAAATTATATTTTATTCGTAGCTATCTCTATCAATAGCAATCACATAAGGAAATCTTGGCACATCATCTGGCGTATAATTAAAAAATTTTATTGTAGCTTTTTTGCCTACCAGTTTATTTTTATCTTTAAGTAGTTGAGCTAGATAATCAAAATCTCCTTTGATATTACTCTTAAACGCTCTGCCGTGTTTATTTTTAAATACCATATATCCAGCAGTTCCTTTTCTATTGCCTTCGCCTTCAACAACTTCTAAAATTTTAAACTCCTCATCCATAAACTCTTTTCTTTTGAGAAGAAACTTACTACGCTTGTTTTCATAAATTCTATCTAATCTAACCATTTGACCTTCATAACCTTGTTCCATATACATTTCATACGCTTGGTCAAGTTCCTTTTCGGTATTTACTTTTAGAGTAGTAACCACAACGATGCTAACATATTTTCTTTTGCTAAGAGCATCAGAAACTAATTCATATCTACGATAAAAAGAATCTTTCTGATCTAAAATACCAATTCGGGGTGCATCATAAACCCAATATTGAATACTATCAGCACTTTCCTCTAATTCCTCATCGGTAGGTTTAGTTCTTTTTACTAAAGAGCAAATTTTATTAAAATCATTTGCAAACTTATCGCAATATAGCTCACCATCAAGAATTGCGTTAGGATAATCTTTAAAAAACTTTTCTAGATTTTCTCTAATATGAGGAGCAGAGATAATCTTTTTACCATTACGAGAAAACATACCATCTTTTGTAACAATACAACGAATACCATCTAGTTTTGGTTGGCTAAAGGCTGGATATGGTATTTCGTGATCTTCATATTTATGTGCAAGCATAGGCTCAAAGTATTGAGTTTTATTAATATCTTTAATAGATTCAAAGTATCCAGATTCTAATTTCTTCTTACGCTTTGCTTCTGCTTCTTTGATCGCTTGTTCTTCTGGAGTGGTAGAGTTAGAGCGACCAGCGTTTTTTACATCACAATCCGTCCATTCATTAGTGATTTTTTCGCCATCTGTATGACCAGAAATTGTGCGATATTGATTTCCTTTAACTTCAATAGTCCACTCTTGGATTTTGCCAGTCTTTGTCTTTTTATAAATTGTAGGTAACTTCATAAATCCAGTCTATACTGGATTAACCAACTTGTCAAATTTTGTTTTTTTTTGGTTTAGAAGGAGTTGCGACTTTGAGCAAACTCCAAGTGCCATCTTTATTATCGTGCCAATCTATCGTATCACCAGTTTTCCAGCCCATTTTCTTCATTAAAGAATTTGGCAATTCAATATACAAATAACCATCTTTTTCTTTTACTTCAAGAATGTGAGGATTTTTCATTTAAAATCTACCAAAGGTTCAATATTTAAAAATAAATCTTTAATATCATTCATTTCTTTCGGTATAGGGTCAAATTGATTGTTTATTCTTGCTCTTTCTGAGGGGGTATCATTTATTATTGATACTTCTTCTAAACCATATTTCCTTATTCCATCATTATATGCTTGACCAGCATCATCTTCATTATTAAAATAACCAAGAAAAATCGTTTTATAATTTATAGTTAATTTTGCTTGCCATTTTTTATGTCGTTTATCCCAAGAAACTCCTTTGTATTTTGATGAAGTTTTGTTTTTTCTTTTATGAGAATTTCTAGTGTTTGCAGAAGTATTGAGTTCTCTTAAATTCTCTATATTATTATTCAAAGAATTTGTATCAATATGATCTACTAAAGGTGGCAAATAATTATGCTTCCAATAAAAGAACAAACGATGTAATCTTAATTTATAATTTTTTTTATTTACTCGAAGTGTGACCACAATATATGGTTTATTACTTTTCTTAGTCCCAATTAATATGGTTTTTTTAAGTTTTTTTTTATTTGATACTTTAAAAATTTCTTGCTGTTCCAAGTCTACAACCAAATGTTTTTTCATAGCTTCAAGCGTAGGCCAAAGAGTAGTGATATTACAATTATTTTTAATTGTTTTTTTCATCTTGGAGTTAATGCTTTAACCAGTAATCTCACGCCTCTGTAATTAGCCCAATCTAATCCTCTAATAACTTGAGAGATTAATCTTTGAACTTTCCAACTAAACCTCTCTACAACTTGAACATAATAAGTATAATAGAATTTATAAACTGGGCATTTCATTTTTCTATTATGATTTGCAAGTTCCTCATCAAATTTTAACTGATTTTCAATTCGATCTTTACTAGAAAACTTGGTATATTCTGGAAGAATAGTAATCTCTTTTACAATTCCATCCACAACAACAGCTTTCCAATCTGGAAAGAAATCTGTGCTATCAATAGTCTCGCCATTTACTACACAACCAAAAACAAAAGTCCCAGTATAATCGTTCCTAAATTTTTGATACTTTTTATCAACAACAAATTTATCGTTCCAAATAGAAGAAAATCTTTTGCCATAAATTTTCTTATCTTCTTCTAATTCTTCTTTAGACTTTGGCTCACGATGTCCCTCAACTATTTCTTCAAATAATTTGTTATCATTTAAAATATAAGTAGCCATAACATTATGTTCAAGTTCTTTGGTTTGATATTCTTCGTCACGCCAATTATGATTTAGTGCCTTTAGAGTATCATCTAGAGGCAAATCTTGTTCTACTTTGATATAATTAAATAGTCCCATATCAGTATATTATTCTAAATCTTCTTTTTTGTCAAATACAAATTTTTGGCATCCTTGGTGTTCAAAAGTCAATAATCCATATCTATGACTATTCCTATTAGAGCATACTCCCCAATCATTTCCTAGTTCTCCTTTTAATTCAAGATAATATTTGCATCCCATAGAACAATCTGGATATTCTGCTTCTGGATTCGACCATCTTTCTACTTCTCCAAAAGGTTTATAATCTTTTGGTAATCTTTTAACCATCTCTAATAAATAATTGTGATTAATCATATTTTATTAAATGCATTTTACTCTTATTGTCTATTACAACAAAAGATGCTACTTTTTCGCAAAAACTTCCAGTATTAATATACTCATCAGAGTATTCACTTATATGCGAATGACCGCAAATTACTTTATCATAGTTATTATTTTGTATATACTTGAGAGCATTTCTTTTCATATCACAGCTTTTCTCTATAAAATTATTTGTTCTATTTTTAAATAAACGAAAAAAATCATCAGCAAATGGGGTATAATGTCTGAATATGTAATATAATTTTACAATAAAATTTGTTATGTATTTAAATCTGGTAAAGTAAATATCAAAAATATCTCCGTGAACAACAAGAATTTTTTGGTCTTTTAATTCTAAAACATATTCATCTTTGCAATCGAATCCAAGAAGAATACTCATAAACTCTGCCTTGAGAAAACAATGGTTTCCGATAAGGTAAATTACTTTTTGTTTTTTAGATAATTTTCTTAATTTAGATAACACTTTCCAATGATTGCTTTTCAAGCGATTTAAATTATGATGGTCAAAAAGATCGCCAGCTATAATAATTGTTTTTGCCTTATATTTTTTTAAAACTTTAAGTAAGATTTCAGCCTTACAATCTTTATCGCCAAGATGAATGTCTGATACAATTAAATATTTAAATTTCATTTTTAAACTCTTTTTTTAGATAGTCTACTATATCGTGAAATTTATTTATATTATATCTTTGTCTGCCGAGATTTGCGAATCTTGTGCAGATAACAATGTTATTCTTTGTATAACCCTTAGATTCATCTAATCTGTCAGCACTTGGAGCTAACGGATGCCATTTTTCATATAATAGGTTTAAATCCAATGGAACATTAAACCAAAAACATCTTGCGTTTTGCTTTTTATATATTTCTTCTAAATCTTTTTCTGTGACCCCTACTGGAATTTTTTGACCTAATCTGCTTTTTGTCATAGCCCTAGCTCTACTGCCAGAATTTTTAATATGGGATAATAGTCTTAAAAATGGATTTCTTTTCCTTCCTCTTTTTATTTTCATAATTTAGCGAAAGATTTTTCCTTCATTTTTAATTCAAAGTCTATATCTACATTTAATCCGTATGAATCTGGTATGCGAGTTGCATAGTCGGCGTGTTTGCGTGGATTTTTATGTCCTTCAATACTTTCTGAATAATGAAACAATGGAGTAGTATTCCAAGTAGAATAAGCCAACTCAAAAGCTTGCTTCTCGGTCAATCCATCTGGATGACACTTGTGATGAAGATAATCGAAAGTAATTGGTATAGCTGTGACAGAATGAAAATGTCTCATAAGTTTTTTGATAGACCAGCAAGTATCTTTGTCATCGTTTTCTATGACTAATCTTGTCTTAACATTCTCTGATAGTTTATCAAAGTTGCTCATAAACTTTTTGACTATATCATTTAGATCGCCCTTGGAATTATGTATGTGCATATTCATAGGCGAGTTATAGTTTAATGGACAACCAATTTGCGTCATAAACCAACCATAAAAGTTTAATTCTTTGATTGTTTTATCTACGGCATTTTGATTGTCACTAGCAAGAACATTAAATTCAGAGGGATGACAAGAAACTCTTACATTTGTAGATTGAATTAGAGATTTGATCTTATTGAATTGATCTAATATTAAATTATAGTCTGGCAAATCTTGTAGTGATACATTTGCCTTGTCGTAAGTAATAAGAGGAAACAAATCAGAAGATAATCTATATGCGTATCCATTATCCGCAGAATATTTAATAGCGTGATATGTAACATCTATATTGTTAAGAATACGAGAGGATAACTCTCTTAACGCTTCTTCTCTAGGAAGTTGAGAAAATCTTTTATATGTCATTGTCTTAAACTTTTTAGGAATATCTTGTTCCTCTAGGGATAGGACAATGCAACAAACGCCTTTTCTGCTCATACTACCATATTAAAATAATATACAAGAATAGTCAAGCAAAGATAAATTATTTGTAAATATATGTAGATGAGCCATTTTGTTTTTTTAATTCTTTTTTAATCAACGATTTTTGATTTTCAATTTTCCAGTTTATACTATCATAATTATTTTTAAAACTCTGAGAGAAACAATTTCTTGGCGAATCACCTTTCCCAGCTCCTTTATTTGGCGTTTTTTCGTTCACAAATATGGCTCCTTATTTGACGATTTGATGTTCGTAAATATAATTTTATTTGCGAAAATCCTGTTAGCAAATATAGTTTTATATTTGCAACTTTTTGGTTAGCAAATACTACTTTTTAAAATCGCCAAGATCACGATCAAAAGAAAACTTACCAGTCTTTTCTACAAGACCTTCATAAGTTTCTTCTGTGCATCCAGCCATCTCAGTAAATGGAGCTACTACCGCAAAAATTGCAAACGCACCAATTGTTGCAGCCGATGCTATTGGACGAACTAATACTAGATCGCCAGCAGCTAAAAATCCATCTGATGCATCAAAACTATTATTTGGTTCACCAGTATCAGCAAATCCTAGTGAAGCCGTAAGAGCTAAAGATAATACGATATTTTTAATTTTATTCATACTTTTATTATACTAGTTAATATTTAAAAAATCAAGTATATATTTGGCGTTTTTTCGTTAGCAAATATGATTATTTTTTAGGTATAAAATTAACTAAAGCTTCATCGCCATAGACTTTAAAATATTTTAATTTATAAGCTTTTCTTTCCAGCATATTCTTTAATTCGTTAATATATTTACTTTTCATATAAACTACTATGCTTTCGCCATCTTCTATATCCACGCCATATTCGTCAGCAAACTCAGAACAAATAGTAAGGGCTTCGTTTTCGTTGCGCATAATATATATTACATCTTATATATTTGGCGTTTTTCTGTTAGTAAATTAATATACTATTATGGATATCCTTTATTGCAAACAAAAAACATACATTCTATTTGTTTTTTACATCTATGCCCCTGAACATAGTTAAAATTTAATTTTAAGTATTTTTCAAACTCTTCAAACGTCCATTCTCGGACATGATTATGATTTAAAGGTGGTCCATTTTTTTCGCCATAAAATTTTTCTCTATCTGGAGTAGATATAATTAAATATTTATATTCAAATAAATTTATATAAGATATAAGTAGGTCTGGATCTAGTAGATGCTCGATAACATCTGCACAAATTATTATATCTGTTTTAGTAGAAAAATTTGAAAAATTTTTTTCTGGTTCTCCACTTTTAATCCATTTTTTATTTGGATATTTTTTAATTAAGTTAGAAAAACATGGTTCTGTTTCTATTCCTATAGTGTCATAATTATCAAAATATTTAATCAATTTAAAACCTGACCCGCATCCTACGTCAACAATCCTGCTAAATTTTTTTTCATCTAAAAGATTTTTTGCGAACTCGTAGACTTCATCTTGATACTCATCTTTAAGAGTTGTGTCATCGTAATGATTTGGCTTCTGTCTTATTATATATCCTTCTTTAATTTCATATCTTTTCATATTATTTTAACCATACCGATGTAGGATTATATGCGTCTGTATCTAGATAATCCCAAACCTTCCAATCTTTTTCTCCTTTGATATAGGAAATAATGTTAGAAAGAAAAGCTTGTAAATCTTCTATATGCCAAACATCATCTAGTAATTTTTTTCCGAGATATCGCGATTGATGAGCGACATGATCCGCATAGCTATAAGCAAAAGCGGAGAATGGAGGAAGAACGCATCCCATAGAGCAAAGAACGCCCTGCATACGAGAAGCAACTTCTTTACCTCCAACGGAGTGCATCGTTACAATTACTCCCGCTGGTTTCCCAAGAAGGTGTTTTTTGCCTTCTATCTCTGTCATCTTTTCGAAAAGTTGTTGCATATTTGAGCCCCAACTATCCCAATATGTTCCTGTACAAAAAATTAACGCATCACTTTCTTTGATAATATGTCTAACTTTAGGCCAATAAAAGTCTCTATGAAGATGAACAATTTTTATTTTTATATTTGAATCAATTTTGTTTATTTTTCTTTTTATTTTATTAATAAGCGAAGCAGTGTTTCCATTCTTGCCGCCAATCGAACCATTAATTATTGTAAGAGTAATTTTCTTTTTTAGCGAGTTCATTTACGTGATCTTTTATTATGTTATATACTCTTATTTCTTCTGGATTTGCTTCTCTTTCAATTTTAGAAAAATCAGAAAATATATATTCTTTTAATTGATGGTGTTTAAATCTATGAATTTTATTTAAACTATCCCCTTTAACATAGACATATCTAAATGCGAGTGATTCATTTTTTATTTTATATAGCTTACCATATTTTGGTTGCGTGGAATCTTGTTCAAATACACCATCTATAAAGTTTAATATCTTCACCCAATTCATAAAATACCAAATACCTTGAGAAGTACTAACGAGGATACTGTTGCCCCAATTAAGCTACTGCAGGTTCTAATAATCTCTAATTTATGATTATGATGATCTACCCATATTTCAAATGGATCTCTTAATTTTCCTTTGGAGAGCAATTTCTTTTTTTGTTTTTTAGTTAATTTTAAGTTAGAAATATCTTTTATGGTAATCATTTCTTTTTAAATCTTTTGGTTTTTGGTTTTACATATTTCCAAATTTTCCCTTGGCTATCTAAATTACAACTCCATAACATAACTTGTTTATAAACTGAATAACCAAAGCCGTTTCCGACCTGCATGGTTGTTCGACTAATTATATCGCCTACATGGTATAAAAACAAGGAGATCAAATGCTTCATATATAAATATTATCAATAAATATATTAAATGTCAAATAAAAGATGAGCCAGAAATTGGATTCGAACCAATGACCTTCTCATTACAAGTGAGATGCACTACCAATTGTGCTATTCTGGCATTAAAAATTAATATAATATTATCTTTTAATCTTTTCTATTATATATTTTTCTTCTATCCATTGAACATAGCTTAAATCAATATGAATTTGATATCTAATATTATAGTCCCAGTTTAAATTAGCTTGTCTTACGTTTATTATTTCACCTATAATATCTTCATTTTTATACTTGCAAAAAAATTTTACATGATCTCCAACTTTATATTTAGAATTAATCACAATATTGATTACACGCTAACTTAATATAAGGCATTTTATCAAAACTATAGCTTGTATATTTGCGACAATCGGGCCCATAAGCGTAATATCTTTTTCATCTTGTATTTCTGTTATTATTTTGGATTTTTATATTTATAAAAAAGTTTATGCATTCCTAAATATGGACATCCTGTCGTATCAATACCATTTTTATAATTTTTCATTCTTTCATAATTGCCCGTTCTGCGTCCATATTCAAGACTATTATTTCTTTTTTTAGACCAATCTTCAAATTTATTTTTTAAATCTAATTCTTCATCGAGAGATTTTAAGTTTAATTCGGTTTTTTCATTTAAATTTAAAGCTATTGGAACAATTCTACAAATAGGATGATACTTCGGAAGCCTAATCGCCCAGTTACTTCTAGTTATTTTATAGTTCATTGTAAAAGTAAATGGGCTCCAATTTGTTTCTACTATGCCTTCTAATGGCGCTAGTCCATCTATAAATATATTTGATGGTCCTCCGACAAGCAATCCCCATCCTGGAGGAGTTTTAAATAAAAAACCTAAATTAAAACTTAAAATCCCTCCTCCAAAATGACTAGAAGCCAAATTATAATATTTACCTTCAGTATAGTCTTTGATTTTTAAATCATCTATTTTATTCCCCCCATTCCATTCAATTTCAAGCTCTTGATTATTTAATATCCACCATCCAAGAGAATTTGCAGCTACTAACGGCTTGCAATGATAACTGTATTGCATGTTTTCTTGGTCCATCCATTCTCTTTTATGGGGCGCGGGAATTATAAATTTACTATAATAATCTGCAGAATCCTTTTGTTGTGAGGTAAAAAAAGCTTGAATATTTATCGTATTTTTTATTATTGAATTATTCTCATCTAAATGATATTGCTCATTATTCACTAAACAATTATACCGAGTCTAGTATTGATAATCTATTATTTTTTTTTCTTGTAATCTTCTAAACAAGATTTAAATTTACTTTTATCATCGCCTTGTTTTGTGCGGATGCATTCTTTTAGAAAATCATTAAATTTTTGGCCTTCACTAACCATCATGGTTTTATATTCTTCATCTTCTCTCATGTTGTATTCTTCTTTATCCTCTTTTTCATTTTCCATTTCATCTTCAGACGCTTTACTTTTACAATGTTGTTTTTGACTAAAACCTTTTGGATTGTTGCAATCTATGCTCTTTTTGTATTTCATGCTCCATTTTGCTTCAATTTTTTCTAATTGAATTTCTGTTTTACCGAGCATATCGCCTTTTTTCCAAGTTGGTCCTTCGTTAGTGCATTCGTAAACTACTGCGTAACCCATATCGTCTGGAAGATCACGAATTTCTTTGACTATACCTTCGCTACCATAATGCTTACATTGAGCATTAATATTTTTTATTTTATCTCCAACTTTAAATATAGTAGATGATTCTGTTTCTTCCATTTCCATCTGTTCTGGCTCTTCATTTTCTTTATTAAACATTACGTAATTATGAATAGTAATCATATAGTCTTCAGCAAGAATTGCCATCTGTTGTAAGAATGGTTCAGTAAGATTTTCTTTAACCATTGGATCATTTAATTTGTCTATTACATTTTTTGAATGTTGATAAATGGAATTAATTGAACCAACTATCATTCCATAAAAATCTTCTTTATAATCTTCGTAATCGTCTTCTACTTCTTGAACTTGAGCTAGAGACTTATCTTCTAAGAATATAACTTGATCAAATTCTGTTTCGCCATCCCATTCGTATTCTTCATTAAAATAATCGACAGCTTGAGCTTTTTTTAATGCTTCTTTAGTTGGACGATCTTTTGATCCTTCGGGGGCTGGACGATAATTTTTACCCATTCTTTTTTTCTTTTGCTGAATATTATACCAAAGACCTTTATTTTTTGCTTGAATATCTGCCTCTAACGTTATTTCTTCTTCAAAGTTTTGGACAGAGCCACAATTAGGTTTACCACATGAACCTTTTGTATAATCCGTAACTGATTTTTTTGCTTCCCACATTTTGCAACTCCAATATCTTGCTTTCCATTTTGGACCAGGATTATCATCGCAAGAATGACGAGAACGAAATGCTTTACGACGATTTGGATTGTCTCTTTTAATAGACATATTTGGATCGCCAAATTTGACCATTACAACATTGCCGTTATCATTTTTTACGTATACGCCAAATTTCTTTTTGCTTCCTTTGGGAAGGCGAAATGGTTTATTAAGTGGAGCTTTGCCTTTTTTTGCTGCTTTTAATTGATCTGTAAAGTCTATTTCCATAATATACTAGAATATTACACATTATTATAACATAAGAGGTTACTTTTTGTTAGAGCCTTAATGTCTTGACTAGCGTTACTATCTAATACTTTTAAAGCTGCTTTTTTGCCATCTTCTTTGTTTAAATTATTGAGATAATAATTAATAACTGAAAATTCAAAATCAAAACCATAATCATAAATTTGATGTTCAATAAATAATTGATTATTGTCTTTCTTTATGTCTTTTCCTAACAGATAATAACTATAAGCTTTGTTGTAATCTTTATTTTCTCTGTAATATTTTACTAATAAATAAATGTTTTCTGATCTATAGGGATAACTTATGAATCCTTTTATCGCATATTCTTCTGCTTTTTGTATCTGACCTTTTTGAATATAAATATATGATATCATATAATATGAATACCAAACCTCTTCTAACCATCCGCCTAGTTTAATTCTTTCGTTATAATATTTTAATGCTTGGTCATATTGTTTAATATCTTTATATGATTGAGCTAAATAAAAATAGTATCTAGAATTATATGGTTCAATTTTAATAGCTTCAGATAGTAGATTAATATCTCTTATAAATTTATCACTTTTTGATCCACCATCTCCATAATCTTCTATGAATAATGAATCAAGGTATTCTATCTTTGCATTATTAATATCAAGATATTCATGAGTTACTCCTATATACTTTGCATTTACTTTTTTATTTATTATTCTTATGTTTTGCCATTCTATATTTGAGTTCTTTTGTTTTAATTTTAAAACTTGCTTATTTATTAAGTCTTGTTTATTAAAATTTAAAGTATTTAAAACCATGTCTGCATCAAGTAAAAGAAGAAAATCACTTTGAGAATTTTCTTTTGCTAAATTTAATGCTTCATTTCTATTGTATGCAAAATCTTTAAATTTTGAATCAAAAACCTTGCCGTGTATGTTGTTTTCTTTTGAAAAATTTTCTATTATAGATTTGGTATTGTCTGTTGAGCCAGTATCAACTATTATATAATCATCTATTATATTTTTAACTGAATCAAGCAATCTTTTTATTACTTTGGATTCATTTTTAAGTATCATATTGAGACATATTTTAGGTGTCATCAATATTATTATATTAAATTATGTAACTTTTGAAAAGTTTTTAAATTCTTACGTAGCCTAAACTAGCCATTGCTGCATCTATTTTAATAATCTGATCTTTCGTTAATTCTTCAGAGAATTCAATAAAAGCATCTTCAAGAACTTCAAAATTATTATTATCTAAATAATAAGATACTCTATCTTTTATAGATATGGGATCAGATCCATGAATTGATGATGTGTATTTTAATGTTGTCATAATTTTAATTTACAGTCCATACTGCTTCAATAGAAGCAAATCCAAAATTAACGGTACCCCCACTTCCTCCGTCTCTCCAATATCTTAATTCTACAATAGTTGGAGTGCTTGGGAAACTAGCTTGACTTATCGTGCCAGACAGTAAAACTAAACTAGAGCTTGCTGTACTTAGACTTGATCCTGCTATTGTCGCATTCGTGCTAGAGTTATGTAAAAGAAACGTTGCATTAGCGCCCCCAGCAGCGGAACTAATTGAACCATAAACATAAAAAGTAATAGTTGGCGCAGAGCAATTTGTTGGATTCCATTTTGCAGTATCATTAAGATCAAGATAAAAAAATGCTCTAGCCCCAGCGCTAGAAGATGTTGTGGTGCTTGTACCGCTTGAGCTGAAAACATGAATAGGCCAACGTTGAAAAATTTTGTTTCCAGAAGCATAGGCTACAGCCGCACCAGTTGGTCCAGTTGCTCCTGTAGCGCCAGCAGCGCCAGTTGGTCCAGTTGCTCCTGTAGCGCCAGCATCACCAGTCGCTCCCGTGGCGCCAGTTGGTCCAGTTGCCCCCGTAGCGCCAGCAGCGCCAGTTGGTCCAGTTGCTCCTGTAGCGCCAGTTGGTCCTGTAGCGCCAGTTGGTCCTGATACTCCTCCTAAATTTATAGTCCAACTACTAAAAGTACCGCTACCAGCAGATGATGTTACATTTACCGCTAAAGCTCCTGTGCCAGAAGTAAATGTATTAACTGTTCCTAACATGTAATTTGATCCATCATTCGCAATGATTAATGATTGTCCAGCTGTATAGCTTAAATTTAGCTCTGTTGTTGTTAAATTTATTGTGCCTGAATTGGTAATAGCCAATGATGTAGAACTTGTCCCTATATAATTTCCAGCTGCACCAGTCGCTCCCGTGGCGCCAGTTGGTCCAGTTGGTCCTGTATCGCCAGCAGCGCCAGTTGGTCCAGTTGGTCCTGTAGCGCCAGCACCACCAGTCGCTCCCGTGGCGCCAGTTGGTCCAGTTGCTCCTGTAGCGCCAGCATCACCAGTCGCTCCCGTGGCGCCAGTTGGTCCAGTTGCTCCTGTAGCACCAGTTGGTCCAGTAGGTCCTACAGATAAAATTAAAGGATAAATTTCAGATAAATTACTCATATTATGATAACCTCGTTACGATAAGTTCTGTTGGAGTATTAAACTCATTAGTGGATTCAGCGGGATTTGCACCGCTATTATAATCCATTTGAACATAAAAATAGGTTTCTTCTGGAATATTTATAGTTGTTTTACCATAATGCAGCCAAGTTGAATTCGAAACATTATCTGGTCCAATAGTTTCTACTAATAGTCTTCCTGTATGACCTAACACATTTCCTGTCAATGAAGAATTTCCTGAAATTAAAAAGAAACGATATAATGTATTATTTATTGTATTATAAATATTAGCATTTGATTCAAATTCATATATGCCAGATTGTTTTATTTGTAAACAGGATCCTGTAGTAAAAGTCCCAGTATAATATTCATAAAAAGTAGGATCAGTATTTAATCTTACTGTATCGTATGGAATTCTTACTCCACTAGCTGGTATAGCTACTCCGCTAAAGTTAGAATTCCAGGCAACATTAAAAATTTTTATTGCAGGTTCTGTTACCCCAGAATAAGGAACAAATTTCCATCCGATAGTTGCATCAACGTAAATTAAACTAAAAACTGCTGAGATGTCGCAATTTAAATCTTCTGCAACACCATTTATATTAGATCCATTTCTAGCTATAGTTAAATTATTATTATTTCCTCTTTCAAAAGTTATGTTAATAAAATCTCCTATTGATGGAGATAGCGGTAAGGTGGCTGTAACTGCTCCGCTTGTTGTATTGAAAATGTATCCCGCGTTAGAAGTTAATGTTTGTGTACTCGCAGCTGTATAATTAAAATTAGATCCTGTAGCGCCAGTTGGTCCAGTAGGACCAGTAGCACCCGCGCCAGTTGGTCCAGTTGGTCCAGTTGGTCCTGTAGCGCCAGTTGGTCCAGTAGGACCAGTATCACCCGCGCCAGTTGGTCCAGTTGGTCCAGTTGGTCCTGTAGCGCCAGCGTCACCAGTTGGTCCTGTAGCGCCAGTTGGTCCAGTTGGTCCAGTTGCTCCTGTAGCGCCAGCATTACCAGTCGCTCCCGTGGCGCCAGTTGGTCCAGTTGCTCCTGTAGCGCCAGCATCACCAGTTGGTCCTGTAGCGCCAGTAGCACCAGTTGGTCCAGTTGCTCCTGTAGCGCCAGCATCACCAGTCGCTCCCGTGGCGCCAGTTGGTCCAGTTGCTCCTGTAGCGCCAGCATTACCAGTC
>OGWL01000031.1_pt1 | contig 20905 bp, 24 predicted proteins | sample 1576031 | NCBI WGS metagenome assembly OGWL01 (sample SAMN07581535, study PRJEB24739) | freshwater metagenome | place: Singapore | collected 2015-01
GTTTCCCAGTCACGATAACATATGCGGTAGTTTTAAATTTAATTGTAAATTCCAATCATTTAAGGTGTTATAAGAAGTTGATGAATATTCTCCTGTATTCTGAAACTCTGTAATATTAAACCTTCTTGGAAATTGTCCCTCTTCTACAAAATAAACAACAATCTCTCCTTTATTATTTATTCTAGCTACAGAGTCTATATCTTTTGTAAAATTTAATCTATAAGAAGGATTGGTAAAAAAATCATTAAATACTCTTGTATAAGATCCATTCTGAAATAAACCTATCTCAGAATATTTATTACCATCATTACCTAATTGTTGAAAGAAAATAATAAATGAGTCTTGTACAGGACAAGAACCTAAGTATGTGTAAGAAGCAGCATCTTCTAAGGTTTTAGTAATACTCTCTAATTCCTCATTAGTAAGTCTACCACTATCATTTCTAATCCAATTGTAAGCATCAACATAACTGCCCTCTGGTTGCATCTGAGGGCTGTTGCTCCTGTGCAATCCTTTCTCAAAACTATTAGTACCTTCCATATATTTTATCTAAATCTTCCGTGTCTATTTTGTTGTTGCATAATACCTAAATACCTGAATGAGGTATAGTAATGATTGGTAATTGGAAGAAGCCTCATATTCTCATTGGACATTCTCTGCATCATATGAATATCTGGCATTCTACCTTCAGTCCTAGCTTGCAGACAATATCTGTTCCACTTCTGCTCAAAGAACATCATCTTAAACTCTGGGTTCTTAAACTTATATCCCTGATAGGAGAGTTGTTTACAGCAGTACCACATACAAGCTTCTATAAAAGCTTCCAGATCTGGAATAAGTGGCAACTCATCATCATCTGTAGGAACTGCCCAGTATTGCATAGTAATAGTTCCTTTCTCAAGATTAAAGAGAAAGTTGTTATTCTCAATTCTATAATCAAGAACTGAATTCCATGTCAAATCATTCTCAGGAGTTAGCCAGTTATTTACAGAGTGTCTGATAGAATTATTAAAGGGATTATACTGTTGTGTAGGATCATAAAAGTTTACTCTCCTGTTAGCATAGATGTATGAGGTCTCAAGATAGTTAGGAAGTCTAGTCTCCTCTACAAAAGTTTCTTGTGTACCATCAGGAGTTTCAACTTTTAACCATCTCAGGAAGTTAACCATATCACAAGGAATATCTGCTCTGTAATCAGATATCTCAAGAATCTTCTCCTTTAAGACTTGTGGATAATCTCCACCAATATGCTGCAATGCAGCAGCTATCCATTCATAACAATCAGCTATTGGTAGTGGTTCCACCACCAGTTGTTCTAGCCTGTAAATTACTGTATTTATGCTTGCTAACTTCATAATATAATTTATACGCATCTATATTCTGAAGTATGTAAGCTGCTAGAGATCTAGCTAAGACTCTGACTGTCTTAAACTTGTATCTGTTAAAGATACCCTTGGGGGTAAAGTTTACCATACAAGCATAACCATTAGTATGTTCATTCAAGTGTCTAATAATAAAACCTTCCTCCTTAGTTGCTTTATAGTCTATAGGTTTTTTCTTAAATTCTCTTGTAGGTTTAAAGCGCACAACCTCAAAAGTTCCTAGAGGTGTTTCTATAGTTTTACCCTTAAATAGGTGAGAATAGAATACCTTCTGAAATTCTTTAAGAATTTTCTCATAAGGTAAGTGTTTTAAGTTTGGGTGTTCAATAAGGAAATTTCCCTTATTGTTGACTTCCATCATTTTCATGGTCCTTAGGAATAGCAAAGGTAAACTTAAACTCTGATTCCTCAAGCATTCTAATGATGGTAGAAAGCATATTATTTGAGATAGGGTAATCCCACTCTTGTCCTTGAAATGGAGCTATCTTACCAGCTAACTTTGCAACTAATTCTGGTTCTTCAAATACTCCTCTAATTAAAACTTTTTTAAGTGTACAAGTAGGAGGAAACTTTATATATATTTTATTTTCTCTAGCAAACCATCTAGGAAATCTACCTGCATGTCTAGTATAAGCTACTGACTTTAGGGACTGTAAATCTAACTGTGTCCATCTATCTTCAAAGTCTGCTCTACCTACATAAGTTAGGTAATCATGCATGTGACCCTCAATAGGTTTAGGTATCTCAATAGTAGTTCTAAGAATTTTATCCTTAGTCTCAAACCCAATACCTTTATCTACTTTCTCAAGATCTAAAGTTAATTCTTGAATAACAAATGGAGATAAAGGTCTACCTTTTTCCATTTCTTGTCTAATAAGGAAAGACCTATAATAATTCAAGATAAAGAGTACTTGTCTATCAGATAGAGGGTTATCATCTGATTGAGAGAACTTACTTCTAAGCTCTTGAATGGTATATATTATCTTAGATAGTAACATGTACTTTTATACGATATAAAAAGAAAGAGGGAAGATTTCTCTTCCCCCTAACCGTGAGTCTCCGATATTTTTATATATTAAAGATCTGTAAAAACACCACTTGAGAAAGTTCCATACCAAGCAGTAATATCTTGAGCAAATGAGCTACCTGCAGGAGAACCTCCTGTAAGATCAAATTGTCCACCAGTTTGTGCAGGAGCGCAAACTACAAGAGTTTGAGGAAAAGAATTTTGAGAAGACTGAAGCATATTATATCCCCATCCAGCATTATAAGTAATTGTAAAAATACCATAAGTTTTGGTAGGGTCAACATTCAGAGAAAAATCTTCAAATGGAAACTCTCTATAGTTAATTAGAGGATTAGCATTAGTATAAGCTTTTTCTTCAAGATCTCTAACTTGGCGATAAGAGCCAACTGGAGCAGTAGGAGTATTAGCAGTTTTAGTAATGGTAAAAAATCCTGAGTCATTACCTTTAGGAGTAATTACTACAAAGTCAACCATTCTAAACTGATCATATCTATTCTTTTGAGTTTGAGCAACACCTTTAAATGTAAAACCAAATTTACTATTTGCATCAAGAGTAATTTTTCCTGCTTGAGTAGCACCTGTACCTGTAGCATAAGTGCCACTAGTTCCTTGGAAAGCAGTATCAAGAGTAAATTTCTGAACTGAGGTTCCGCCAATTTCTACTAGATATACACCACCATTAATTGTAATAACATCTCCTGCAGTCAATGTAATTGCACTAGCAGTTGTAAATTCTCTAGCACCTTTTGTTACAGTAACAGCAGCACCAATACCTGCACCTGGAGCAGTAGTACAAGTTCTTTCTACTTGAACTAATTGGTAAGGAGAACCTGCAGAGGTAAGAGGGTTAGCAGCAAAACCTTTAGCTAAAACAGATGCTGCTTCAGTAGTTTCTGCAGCAGCAGAAGAAGGAGCAACAAAAGAAGCAATAACTTCAGTATTTTTGTTATAAGTACCCATCCTTAAATCTTCTTTAATTTGGATACCAAGGCTAATTGTAGTTCCTGCAGCAATTGCTGGAGTAGATCCTTTAGCTACCATAACTGCAGTAGCTTCAGCTTCTGTAGCACTGCTAGGGGCAATATAGCTTGTATAAACTACATTACTTTTATTAATAGGAGTAGAGTAAATAACACCCTTATCAGTGCAAGCAGCAACAATAATATCACCAGACCCTGAGACATAAGGAGATTTATCAGAAGCATTAAGTACTAAAATGTCTCCTTTGACCATTGTGTCAATAGTTGTTCCAACATTGACTCCATCACCTACGAAAACTTTTAAAAGTTCCATTTTTTTAATTTTTGTTTTTAGTTATAAAATTTATTTAAGTTACATCTTTAATTTGCACCTTAGACGGAGTCCTTTCAGACCCATATGTTTCAAGTGCATATATAACAGCTAAGTTAATGATTTTCTCATGTAGATACTCATCAATATCAGAGCTGATATTCTGTTTATACGAGACTCGGATTGGATTCTTTAAATAAGTCATATAAAAACTATCTAAAGAAGCATCTGGAGGTGTATAAGCATATATACCACTATTCTTAAAAAATAGTGGCATCTCTGTATCATCAGCCCTCTCAAATGGATTGCTTAATACTTTACTCTCATTATCAAGCAGTTGCTTAACTGTTCTAACAGGACCAACTACATTACCAATCTTAATATTTGCATTAGATTGTAAGTGGTGATAGTAATCAAGTGGAAAAGAAATTTTCCATTGATTGGGAAAACCTGTAGGAGCAAAAGCACATCTTACTACAAGAGTTTGTGAGGATAATGCGTCAGATAGTTCTTGAGATTCTTCATATGCATCATAAAGTTCCATCATTATTTTATTGATGGCTTTATTAAAGAAGACATCAACCACTTCAGGTTGTAGACGTAGAGCACTCTCAGTATCAAGAGTATCTAGTTGAACCTTAAATGCTTGATGCCATTCTTTAATATTCATATCTATTATGCAGTTAACATCTTATCATACGCTTTCTCAACAAGATCTTTAAGCTCCTGATTCTTTTTATCTTTCAGGAATTTATAAATCTCATCAAATGTAAAGCCTAGTTGGATACCATTAAATTTGTATCCATTATTATCCTTAATAATAGCTCCAGAGAGAAATAATTCATTATACTTATATTTCTCATCTACAGAAGGATCATTCATAAGAGCTACAAGAGTATCTGCTTGTTTAGGAGACCCCTCAATATAATCTGTAAGTCTCTCATCAATAGCAGAATCAAGTAGATTATTAGCACTCTTGCCAGTAATAACTGTAAAGTACTTTCTCTTATCTTCTGGAGTTAGAGTAAGATACTTAGCATAAGCCTCAGCTTTATGTCTTCTATTCTCAACCTTTTGTTTAGAAACTTCTGCAAGAGAAGTAAGCTCTAGCATAGCAGAGGATGATGGGTTAGGGTTATTGTAAGCAATAGAGGGGTTAGCAATCAGGAACTTAATCTTTAAGTTGTTCCATACTTCCTCAATATCAGCTTCTCCTGTCTCAATAGTAAAACCAGTATCTTTACCCTCAGTATCTAGGTTTACCTCATAGTCTACCCAGAAACCATTGTGCATTTCACCAAAACACTCAATTGGACTATCATACCAAAAGTTGCTTCTAGGAGAGAAGTAGCCCATTGGCTTACCAAGTTTCTCCTCAAAATATTTCTCATCTTCTTTAGTAAGACCAGTAATAAAGTTATTAGACATATCCTTGTATGCCACAATTCTATACTTAGTCTTATCAAATTGGGTAAACTTCTTACCGCCTTTTGTAAATCCCCAAGAACTCTTAGGAATACTTCTTAATCTATACTTCATAATTTTTAATTTTAATTCTTGTTGTTGCAAATATATGTTGAAATAGGATAGGAAGTCAGGAAAAATTTCTGCTCCTATCCTACAACAACATGAGAAAAATTAGACAAACTTACCAATCTTAGCAGGAATCAGTTCACCGGCAGAAAGAGGATCTTTCAACAGGATACCAGACCTTCTAATCATGTGGATTTGAGCACCATCAAGGGCAGAACTAGAAGGAGCAAATCCTTGCTTATAGTTACCATTGATGTCAGTCATACCTTCAATCTGGATTGAACCCATTTGAGCACCCTTAAGGGTTACTTTTACAAGGTTAGCACCATTAGCATTGTTACCAATGTTGAAGATAGTGAAACGAGAGGACTCCAGAGGATATCCAGTAGCAGGGTCAAGTTGTCTGTTAAGTACGATATCATCATACAGAGGACAATGTACAACAGTTACCTCAAGACCATTAGGGAACATACAGGTTTTGAACTGAGAACCAAAGCTCATATTCATTCCAGTGCCAGATACAAACTGTCCACCTTCATAAACCTTAATAGAAAGGTTCTTTACTTTTTCTTGGATAGCTCTATCAAACTCAATCATACCCTGTCTTCCAGTCATCATAACAAACTTGAAGTCACCACCAGATTGACCATTGGCAATCCAAGAGAGGTTCATCAGGTAATCCTGAAGCATATCATAAGACAGTCTGTTATAAGTCTGCTTATTTCTGTTAGAGATTTGTTGTCTCAGACCAGCACCTTCAATGATTGGTCTACCATTAGGTCCAAGGACATTACCTTTAGACATAGTACCATACATAAGAGCAATTTCTTCACGCTTAAGAAGTTGAGCCATAGCTTCCCACTTAGCCTTCTCAATCCAAGAGAAAGTCTTAGATCCATCAGACTTGGTCAGCTCAATAGCAATCTTTTGCTTCATAGCTTCAGCGGAGATAGCATGCTCAATTCTGTGAGTAGTAAAGTAGTTCTCAAACTTAGCAGGAGAGAAGAAATCTACCCAACCACCTCTGTCTGACATCTCAGATACAGGAGAGTAAGCTCTACTAAGTTTTGCACCTTTAACAACATCATTAGGATCAAAATACATAGCTGGATCAGAGAACTGGAAAGTATATAACCAACCATTACCAGTTTGAATAGGATCAGCAATAATGTTTACAAGTGCGCCACTATCAGTTCTTACTTTATCAATGCTAGAGAACCATTTTTCTTCTAAAGTTAATTGTACTGGAGCACAATTAAGACCAAGATTAACACCGGTATTAGTGTTGTTAGTAATCTTGATAGTTCTATCATTCATGTAAGCTACATCCCACTGATAGATATTGCTATCAATTTCCTTTTCCTCAATTCTACCAAGAGCCTCAGTGAGACACTGGAGAGAGTGACCATATTGCTTACCAAGAAGGTAAGATACTACCTGTCCAAATTGGAAAGGTTTGCGAAGCAGTAACTGATCAAGCTTGTTGCTATCAGTTAAAGCACCTGAGACTGCCCTGGCATCAATGAGCCTAGGGAGATTACTGGAATTTACGTTAACATCCATTTTATTTTATTTTGTTTTTAAGGTTTTACAATTTTTTTATTTTACTTATATGATAATATCATCAAAGTCATCTATATTATTACTTCTCTTACTACCTGAGGAAGCAGAACGAATATTACTATCCTTCTGAGACTTCAAAGCTTTAGAGAGTTTATCAGCAACATTAGTAGTAGCTCTTTTTTGTAAGTCCTCACTATTAAAGTTAGTGTAATACATAAAGGCCATTACTAATTGTTTCTCATAGTCCTGAGCATCTTCCTGTAACCTAGTCATACCACTTTTAGTAGGCTGTGTCATATAGTTAAAGAAATCATCTCTGGTCCTTTTATCCATCTTAAATCCCTGTATTTCATCAATACTGTTGATTGTTTGTCTAAGAGTTACCATTTGTTCTCTGGCATACTCTTCTTCCTCAACTCGTTTTTGTTCCAGGGAATTAAGATATTGTTGCACTTGAGTTTTTTGAGAGTTGACAAGAGCTGTATAAGCTTCTTCTACTTCACTACCAAAAGTTCCATCATCTTTAGAACTTTCAATAAGACGAGAGATTTTATCTTCTGAGAGACCTTTAGCAGTATAATAATCAATTACTACTTGCTCTTGCGTCCCCTCATCAGACATGTCTAACTCACTGTAATTTACTTCTCCATAAATTTGCATTACATCCTGAATAGTACCTCCATTTTGTACAATATCATAGAGCATTGCAAGATCTTCATTCTCTTGGAATGTAGCTGCAAGTCTTGCATTTACAGTATCTTCAAGGAGTTCTTCAATGCCATCTTCACTGACATCATACTCTTTGTCCTCATCTGCAAATAAAACTCCTTTCTCTACCAGATCCTCCATAAGGATTTGATAAGGGGTTTTATCTTCTTCATCATCAACATTCTCCTCACCATCTACTTCTTCAGAATATTCATCTTGACTTTCATCATCGTCTTCAGAATAGTCTTCATCAGTAAAATCATCCTCCTCTACATCTGTCTCTTCAGGTGTAGGTTTTACATTTTCTAATTCTTCATCTACAAAGTCTCCAAACATGTTGTTCTAATTTTAAATTGTTATACGTTGTTTATTATACTCTCTAATATTTTTTATTAGAATTTTTATTTATACTTGATAAGTCTTGCACCATTTGCTTTTTTTCTTCCACCTTTATTACTAGGAACTACACCTAATTCACTAGCATTCATTGTAGGCCCATCACTTGGACCAGATTCTTCACTTTGTGCTCCTTTTTTATTAGAGCCTTTTGTTGCAGAACCTCTTTTCTTTTGAGTAGGTTCAGAAGTTTCTCTTCTTCCTTCAGTTAAATCATTAACTTGTTCTGTAGCACTTTTATTTGTTTTTCTACTAGCTCTTTCAGGTTTAGTAGTTTGTTCAACAGGTGGGGCAGAACTTTCTGTTGCTTTGTTTTGAGCAAGTTTTTCTGCAGCTTCTCTATCTGCTTTACGTTTTGTTTTTCTTGCCTCAAAAGCTTTAACAACAGCTTCTTGCGTTTTATTAAGTTCTCCTAACTCACTACTAACCTTTGCTTTAAAATCCTCATCAGACATTCCTTGAGGTTTAGGTTGTGTAGTTATTTTATTTCTTTCAATTCTAAACTTTTCTGTAAAAGTTTTTACATCTTCAGAAAAATCTTTAGCTCCCTCAGCTTCTCTTTTAGAATGATATTGACCCATCTTCTCTTGAACATAAGCAGTTTGCCTATAATTAGGATCCTGTTTTTTCAAATCTTGTATATACTGAGGAGGATTAAAAAATTCTTCTCTTAGCTCTTTAATTCTTTTAGCAGTTTTATTTCTAGGTTCAGTATATTCTGTATAAGTTTTTTGATCAACAGGTTTACCTTTTACAAAATATTGATCATTACCTGCTTTTCCTGTGAATTTTCTTCTAGCAGCATTTTCTTTAATGGTAGCATTTTTAAGATTTATTTTAGCTTGCTTTCCTTCAGGACTATTGTCTTTAATATAACTTATTGCACCCTTAACAATTTTTGAAGTTCTTGATTGTTCTAAAGCAGCTTCTTGTGCAGATTCTTTAACAGCTCTTCTTCTAGAAGGTGCTACTGGATTCTCTACATCAGTAGCAGCTTTTTTTACTTGTTCTTTATATTTAGGTTTATATCCTCTTACAGTTCTTGCTACACCTGCACCTCCTTCTGCCAAAGCATAGTCTTTCATAAAGTTTAGCCCTCTTTCTGTCCATTTAATGTTTCCCAGACCTCCTTCTTTAACGTCAGAAATAATATCAGAACCTAGTCTTCTTGCAGCAATTGCTCCTTTAATTAATCTTTTTGCAGTTCTTCCAATTTTGCTTTTAGGATTTCCCATAGCCAACTCTGTAATAAGAGGAATTCCAAAACCTAAACCATATTCTCCTAGTGCACTATCATATACAGGAGATTTTTTAGGAGCAGGGGCGGGAGCAGGTGTTGCTTTTTTTCTAACAACTGGAGTTTCTACTTTTTCTTCAACATCAGTATCTGAGGAAAGAATTGGGGTTCTTTGGCCAGTTTGAGTATCAACCATAGTATCCCAAGGAGTACCTTTTCCCTTCTTAATTAAGATGGTACTATCTACACCTCCTTGATATTTAATCATTTTAGTACCTTTTCTATAAGGTTTTTCGTTAGGATTTCTTTTTTTCATAAGTAAAGGCATTAAGGCTCCAGCAGCTTGTGTAATAGCACTTCCATATTTTCCCATAAATCCTCCAAAACCACCGCTTTCAGGTACAGCTTTTGTAGAATTTATTAATTGAGAAATATTACCACTAGCAGGCAATGCGCCTGTAGGAATTGTACTAGAAGATGTAGTTGTATATTGTTTGAGTGCAGCATTTCCAGGATTAACCATCTGAGGTGTTTCCGCAGATGCTGAAAATGTACCCCAATCATATTTTTTTATCTTCTTCATATATTAAAGGTTTTGCATAATCTTATATTGTGCATTAGTAAGAGATTTATAAATCTCTGCAAATACAGGATTTAATTGTTCTCCATAAAGGTTTCTAAAAATAGAAGCTAATTCTCCAAGTTTAGACACAATCTCTTCTTTGTTAATAGAAGGTTTAGTTTCTACTACTGAAACAGGAGTTTTTACTACTTCTTTTTCTGCTACTGAAGTTACTTCAACTTTAACTTCCTCTTTTACTGATTTTGCCATAATAATATATTTAATTTTTTATACGCTATTTACTTTTTGGTTTATACTTAAGAGCTTTTTTCTTAACTGCAATTTCTTCTTTCTTAAGTGCAAGTTTTTGTTGCTCTAATCTCATCTTGTCAGAATGAACTCTATTTTGTTGAGAGTTTTCTCTATTCTGCATTTCTTGTTGAAGCTGCATTTTAGTTTTCTCAAGCTCCATCTTTTGTTGTTTCTCAACCTGTTCAAACTGTTGTTTAGATTGTTGTAAAGCAACTTTAGTTTGTTCCATTACATCAGGAATAGCATTCTGATTTACATCTGGATTGCTCATACCAACAGTTCCAAGAGCTCTAATTTCAGCTTCTCTAAGTCTAGCCTCTCTATCAAGTTGTTTCTGAGCTTCATCTCTATCCATCTTCTCTCTTGCAATTCTCTCATTACTCTCAATCTGTTGCTGCTGAATTGCATTCTGTTGTTCCTGGAGTTTTTGTTTTCTCTCTTCAGAATCTTTAATTGAGTTTTCAACTTCGGCAATAGAGTTAGATTTAAGGAGAGTAACAAAGTTAGAGAATTGCAAAGTTCCAGAGGCAATACCTTCTTTGGCAAGACCTTTTAATTGCTCAAGAATTCCATTATCTTTAATACTATCAGAAACATAAAGTCCAAAGTCTGTATTTAATAGAGATGATGTATTTAAGATGTTTCTAGAAAACTCATCAAATACCAATTTTCCTTGTTCATTATTTGCATATGCTATCTTGCATATTTCCAAAAGATGTTCTAAGACTTTTTCCTTAACCATAGAATGTTCATGGAAATATATCTCAGTTAGAGCATTACTTTGTACAATAGATCTTTCAACACCTCCTACAGTTTCTGAGGTATTAACTTGTCCTTTTCTTTGCCTAGAAATACCAGTAATATTTTCTACTGCTTCTTCAATCTTGTTAAGCATAGAAAAATATCCATTGATAGAGTTAGAGAGAGTCATGTCTATACCAGTAAACTGGTTAAACTTAGAGATGGAATTTGGATCTCCTTCTCTACCCTCTTCTGCTGAGTTTACAAATGCAATACCCAGAGTATCAAAGTAATACATCCATTGCTCTACTGTCCATCCCTTACTCTTTGGGATTTGAGCAATATCCATTACAAACTTTTTACCCTTAGCTTTAGCAAACTCTAACTCTAGTCTGTACCAGATGATGTTGTAGAGGTACTGATAGGGTTTAATGAGATCAACAAGTGAGGTCGGCTTGCTGTTGATGTTGTTGTAGATTCTACCAATAAATGGAAGTTTACACTTGTATGGGTTATCCACTGTGTTGAATTGATAGGGACTCTCGTAAGCAAAGAATATGGTTGGTCCAACTTGCACTCCAATCCATGTTCTTGGGATCCAGTTCCACTCAACTGTGATTTCTCCTTTAAGTTCTGCAGGAATTTTGAAATTCTCGTCAACAACTTTCTTTTGTACTTGACCATTTTGATCAAGGTAAGTTGCAGTCCCAATTTTTTTCTCACTCTTCCATGTGACAAGTTGCATGAGAATTTTGGTACCGGTGTAGTTGTAATGTGGATATGTTGTTGTAATGACTTCTGGGGATTGTCCATATGATGCTGTTGCGTTGAATATTTCTGCACTTCTTAAGTTATCTCTATCTTTATCTGTTAGTTTGTCTCCAAACCAATCTAATATTTGTCCTCTATCTAACCACATTCTACCTACTGCCCAATCACAATCCTCAATAAAAAGAGAGTCTTGGTTTTTATCACACTCAAAGTGTATTGGATTCCAAGGAATTAAGACAGGTTCATTATTAAAGATACCTGCATAATATACTTCTTCTGCACAAGTAAGTGCATTTTGAAAACCTCTAATAAAATGATTTTTAAGCTTAAGAGATTTCTCAACATGATTTAGAAGTTTATTAGCTGTAATCTCAATATTGTTAGTATAAGAGTTTGTAAAGTATTTTTCTACTTCCGCAGGACTTTCTTCCTCAACCTTTTCACCAAGAGCATTTTTAAGTATTGCAAGATAAGAATTCTCTAAAGCCTCTTTTTTGTCTTGGAGGAATTGGTTAAAACCCTCTCCAGAAGTGGAGACAACTTTATAGGTAAATGGTCTCTTAAGTTCTTCTCCAACAAGTTGAAGAACTGAGGAGCGCACAATATTATAGTCTTGAAAATTAGCAGGAAGATTGCCAATGCTATCATGTATATCAACACCATAAGGCTTAGTGACATAACTAAAGTCTTCAAGGTTGATAATAGAATTAAAAAGATCATAATTAATTTGTTTAGCCTCTCTAGAAGTTCTGCTTCCTGAGAGATTTGAGTAAGCTCTACCTACTAAGGCAATAATACATTTCTTTTGCCATTCTAAGGTTTCTTTTTCTTTTTGAGATACTCGTTGTTCTGGAAGTGGTGGAATCATTAGTTGCTAAATAATTTTGAAGAGAAAAACTCTCTGCCATTCCTCTTATACGAGTCTTTAAAAGCAGGTTGTATTCTAGTTAACTCTATACTTCTAATAAGAGCTAAAGAAAAGGAAATAAATCTATCAAAGTTGCCTCTGCTATTATAAGTAATAAGTTCCTGTAGTAAACCTACACTCTTAATTTTATATACATTACTTTTACCATCCTCATACTCTTCTCTTAACCAGTTGTTTACATAGGTAATGAGTTCATTCTTAACAGAGGAATATGAATTGCCGACGACTCTGATACCATAGGTGTTTGTGTGTTGGTTAGAAGCAGCCTTGACAATACTAGGCGTTCTGGATAATAGATGTAACTTATGTTTGTTCTCACAGTGAGTTTTGAAATTATTGATGTTATTCTCATATAGACAACTTGCGTTATAGTATTCTATTAATAAAATACACTGGTCATAGAACTCTTTAAAGTTTTGTGGCCTCCCTGTATATTCTGCAACTGGAAGATCATGGGTTTCTTCTCCAATAGCATACCTTTTAAAGATAAAGAGTGAGCCCAAAGACTCAGAATAATTAGCTTCATCTGTTGCATATGGATCTAGTCCTGCAGTATATAAATTATACGATATACCTGGGGTTGGTTTCTCCCATATTTGTATACAACCACTTTTATCTATACTCTTATCTCTATACTCTAAGGGTCTGAGGGACAGATCTGGTACAAATTCTGCATTACCTCTCTCATCATAAGTCATTCTACCACAAATACCTTTATATTCATCCTTAGTCATACAAAATCCAAGTTGTCTACGCAGATCTTCTGTAGGAAATACATTATTGGAAATAATTTGAAAGGCTTCTGCAGGAGACCAAGCATATTCAGTAGTATGTCTAAGATATTCCTCAGGGCTTTTTGCTTTAGCTTTTTTATTTTCTCTAAGTTTGGTTAAGAGTTCCTTTGCTTTAGGTATATCTGAGTTACCTTCCTTATCATAAGCACCCTCATAGTTCTGATACATAGGAAAGAAAAATCCTGCAGATTTCTCAGGTAGTCCATCTTCATCCCATACATTCTCAAAGGGCATCATATTGTAATTATCTGGATTATAATACATTTCTGCAAAGTCAATAGTACCTGCTTCCATGTCACCACCAGTACCAAAGACAATCATCATTCCAGTATAGTAATCACCAGCCTTAATAGAAGGTTCCATAGCATAATAACTCTCATTCCAATTAATGAAAGTACCAGCTTCTTCTACAATAATTTTACTAGCATCTGCTCCCCTTGCTGCATCAGGGTTATTCTGAAAGGATACACAAGTAATAGCACTTTGATGTCCCTTAGACAACTCAGTACCATCATCAGTATACTCAATATAACCACTCTTAATTCTACCATCAGCTATCTTATTAACTAGCCTGCTTCTCTTAAAAGCTGGACAGTTGGTATTCAAATGATTAAGCATATCCATTACTTTAGTAAAGATACCAATCTCTGAAAATAGGTATTTCTTATCATAAGCAGCAACAAGGGTAAGAGACTTCTTAATGAAGGTGTATTCCCAAGCTATAGTAGCAGCATTCTTATAAGAGAATCCTCTCCTCCTTGCTTTACCTACTATCATACTTTTACCCCCTTCTGTCCAAAGTACTTTATTATTCAAATGTAATGTTGGGATTAAGGTAGGGTCTATACCATTTTCTGCAATTTCTAAAAACCAGAAGTACTCATAATCACCATCCCAAAAATCAGGAAGTAAGAATCCCTTAGATACCTTCCTTTTACCTCTATTATCATCAGTCAAGTTTACCTTATTGATGAGGCAATAGTTTAAATAGAAGTAATGCTTACCAGTAATCTTAGCACCTGAGACTTCGTAACCCTCCATACACCTAGTAAACTCTTGATCCCAAAACCTATCAAATTCTAGTGTTCCAGGAAGAGCATCAGTATATCTGCCAGTAGTAATAAACTTATTACCAGCTTCTCTAAAGGGTTCTGTATTAACCCAGATACCATTCTTATTTCTTACTGTTCCCATTTGTTAATTTTTGCTCCTGCTCTAACCTTATTCTGTGCTACATTCTCAGATTCTACCTTTTCCTTAAGTCCTTCTAGTGTAGTTATTACTTGCAGAGTATTCTTTAGTGCATCAGTAACCTCCTTAACCTTGTAAACAGGATTACCTCTTGCATCAAGAAGTGCATAATCTACATTTCTAAAATATGCCCTAGTTTGATTGGCTGCATGTATAGCATCCTGAAGATATCTCATGTTAAAAGAGTAATTAAGTTCTTTGTATTTCTCAATAGCATCTTTTAAATCTTGAGTAAGGGTAAGATTTAAGTCTTTATTCAGTGCGGCTATTTTTTGTTCCTCATCATAAGCTCTATAAGGAGAATTATAATCAGCAAAAAGATAAACATATTTAAAAAGCTGTATACCATTATCTTTTTTACTGCTATCATACAACTTCTTAAACTCTGGAACTAAGAGACAAGCCTCATGAAGGGTAACACTAGCTCCATTTACATCAATTATTTTCATTCTTCTTCTTTAAGTAGTTTTTATACATCTCTCTTTTAGAGAGTTTTTTACTAAAAGTACCAATATATCTAACAGTTATCTTAGGTTCTTTGTTTTTCATAGCTTGCCCAGCAGAGGAAAATGCAAATTTTACAATAGCATTAACATCTTTGTACGGAATCTGCAGATTCTCAGCTACTTCTTTAATAATTTGACTAAGTTTCACTAAAAATAAATTTAATATCTGCTAAGTATATACCATTTCTAAAGCCAGAAGAGGCAAGAAGACCTTTCTTTTTCAAGGATGCCTTAATGTTGTTGTAAGAAGCATCCTTTAGAGAGAGTTTATCTTTAATTTTCTTATTAGTTTTAGCGGAATTTAACAATTCCCAAGCAATAGCAGGAGTACTTTGTTCCTGAAAAGCCTCATATTCCCTAAGTAACTCAGCAGCTACTTTAATTTCTGTCTCAGTAAGGTTAAAGTTTAATGCCATAACCTTCATATAGTTGAGGTATGTATCACCCCTCACTGCTATCAATCTTTGTTTCTCCATCTCCAAAAGGTATTTTAAGTTGTAAGGAATTAAATTCTTCTTCTATATGTTTCCTCTCAGCCTCATTAATAAGATTCATAATCTCATCTGGTGTTTCTAAGAAGTTAAACATAATATCCTCAGTTAAACCTTGCATAATAGTAAATGTATGCTCAGTTAAAGGAGACTTTTGATCTCCTATAAGAATAAAAGGAGGAAGGTTGTTAAAAGCAAAAGTAATATTTTTATAAGAAAGATTTTCTCCTTCTACTACAGTTTCTCCTGCTTCTCTTAACATCTCAGCAATATCATGAGTAATAGTTTTTCCTTTAGCATCCTTAAGAGAGTCTTCAAAAACTAATAATCTTAATTTTATTTGTTTCATAGCTATTCATATTTATATTTGCAAATATATATAAAATTTTTATGAATAGACAATATAGAAGAAGAATTGAGAAAATGCAGAAGAAAGAGTATGCTCTTTTCGTAAAGAAGAATAAAGATTTTTTAGATGCAATTAAAGGGGATAGTAGTTCTCAAGAAACACTTAAAAGAATTAAGGAACTTTTAGATAATTATGGGCAACAAGAACAGACCTTGGAAGGAGGAGAGAAAACTTTCTCCGCAGAAGAAGAAAGAGCAGAAACTCAAGGAAACTCAGAAAGCTTTGAGCAAAATGAAGTGGGAAGCCAAAGTTAAGGGCAATAAAGGAAGATCAGATATGTTTGATGAGTAAAAATAAACAAGTTTATGGCAAAGATTAAGAGTTCAGAAAATACCTTTAAGGAAAAACATAAACCTTCTCTTGGTAGACATGCTAAGAAAGATAGTTTATCTAAAGCTAGCAGGAAGTACAAGAAACCATATGCAGGACAGGGAAGATAACCCTTTAAGTAAGAAAGAAATAACTTACTATGCTACCAGAGCAATATCCAAAAGATTGGGTAACTGCTAAGATTACTCTATCCTTCCAGTTCTTTGCTTCTATTACAAAGTTTACAAAAGGTAAAGATAATATAGGTCCTATAAAAGCAAAGAATGCCATTATTCCTAAATTATGAGAGGCTACACCATTTATATAAAATGTTGATCCTATTTCCAGTATAAAAGCTGAGAGGAAGATTATAAAATATTTGTACATACTTTTTTTACAAAGTTAATATAATGTCAGAAATTTCTCGTATAATTACTTAAAGTAATTACATACATCTTTAAGGTGTATTGGGTGTATTGAATCTAAGAGGCATTGTATAGCATATGCAATCAGGGGTAGTAGCTAAGTTACTACCTTTTTATTTTTATATATATTTGCAAAAAAATATAAGTATGAAAAGAAAAAAAATAATAGACATTATAACTGAGAATAATTTTAAGGAAATATCCTCAACTCCTGCAAATATGTATTCAATAATGTTTGATGCTGAAGGTAAGGATAAAATAATTTGTAAAGCTGATTGTAAAATATTTACTTATGTAGATGAGGAGTATGTGCTTTTAGATAGTTGTGTTAATATTAAAGCTTACTATTATGAGAAGCATGAGGATATAAATAATGAAATTCAAATATACAAAGCCAATAGACTTATATTTGAGGGAAAAATAGAAACTGAAGAAGAGTTTAAGACTCTTATGAGGATGCTTAGTTTATAAAAAAGTAAGATTTTATTTTACAGTTTGTAAAAAGTTTATACCTTTGTACTGTAATAATACTGGAGAAAATCTGGTATTGTATTTTTATCATTTTTATTTTAGTCGGATACCTCCTAAGTCTTACTTCAGGGGGTATTTTTTTTATTTTTTAAAAAATTTTTTGAAGTGTGAGGGGGATGGATAGCCAAATCAAGAGTCCCCCACCCTCCTAATAAGGCGGCTCCCCGCCTTATAGGGTAGACCGCAGGTAACACAATTAACCTATATGGGTCACCAAAAAGAAGTACCCCAGTCTCCGGATACAGAGACTCTGGGTACAGAGCACGAAGGTGCTGCAACACAAGTGGAGGATGTAAAATCCGAAGAACAGCCAGTTAAACTTGGTAAAAACCAAGTCAGACTGACTGTGTTAGCTGATCCTAAGGTGAATTATGAGGTAACTCCTAATGTCACCAAGTATAAGCTATCTCAGCAAAATGTCGAATACTTTGAGATTGATGGGAAAGAAGTTCCCACAATACAAAGTAGGACATTGTGGCTGAAGGTTGTGGGTGACAACCCCCTCGACAAGGAGGAAGGTGACACCCTCATCCTGAGTAAGATTAACACAAGATTGACTAAGTCAACTTGGTTATCTAACCCTGATGACCCAGACAGTGAAGTATACTTCACTCACTGGATCAATCCCAGGAGCTTTACCATGCCGGAGAACCATGTTCCCGCGGAGTGGTAAACTCTGGAACACAGGAGGCTAACAACCTCCTGTTTTCTTACTAACTCTATTCAGGCCTAATTAAGCCTAATTTTGAGTTTGAGTCTACATATATCTATATCTCCTTTGATTAAAGTTGAGTTTAAATATGTGTAAGTTGTTGATAATCAATCATAGCTATATTATATACATTTATAAATATATCCACATATATATTCATAAAATATATTTATATGTATAGCCAAACTCGTTAGAGCGAGTATAAACAGGTGATTAGGCTCTAAGCGTCAATATATATTGGGTTCACAATTAAAAACAATAGTAATCATGAAAGGGTGATGACCAACATCAACAACTTCTACTGTGCCAGGGGAAATCCTGGCCGCAACTAGCATAACTAAAAAATAATGTTATGCACAGGTCCTGAGATATGACTATAAACTATTTTAGCCGAAACTAGGTGTGTAACAACACCTAGTCTGCAAGAGATGAACTACTTGCACTGATGATGGCAGTTCCCACACAAATTCACAAACCAAAAAACAAAAAAAACAAGACCATGAAAGAAATTGTTCTTTTCGGCAGAGCCTTAGAGGCTCAAGTGAGTCCTACATCAGTATCAAATGACATCTTTGATTACAAGGATGTTACTGAGGCAGCAGTTGCAAAGGGTTACATTATACACCCTAATTGTGACTTCTTTAGAGCTCTAAAGTATCTGGCAACTTTACCAGTTAACTTTAACTCTACATTCTACAAAAGCTGGGAAGATGTAACCAGCAAAAGTAGGATGGATCTAATGATAGATCAAATCTTTCATTATATCAGTACTTATGGTACTGATTTTCAAGGAACTCCTTATGTTCCTAATGAAGATGCACCTATCGTTAAGTTCACAGATGCCAAAGTTATTTTTCCTATCTCTGTTGAAGAGATTAAGGAAAAGATTCAAGCTATGTTCAACAGTGGTATTGCTCTTAAGCAAGAGACTATTGAGAATTGACTTGAGCTTATAAATGAGTTAAACATTACTATTGATTATTCTTCAATCAAGAATAAGGAAGTAATGATGTTCATCTGTAAGAAACTTGGCATTCTACCAACATCACCAGAAGAAATGGTGAGATTTCTTGTGTATTTGCATATTAACAAGACTCTTTTAATTAAGGATAAATTTACTATTCAAGCAATTAAGAGAAACCCTTTGTCAATTGCAGGTATTATAGAAAAATTTGGAGAAGAAAAACTTGCATCTGTATTTCACAGATACAAACCAATCTTCTTAGCAATGAAAAAAGATAATGAGACAATTATCAATAAGCTTAGAAGGCTTGCTGATAAACATCATGAGCCAAAGAGATTTGGCTTCTGGTCTCAGGTTCTTTCAGATGTTAATCTATTCCCTTTGATAAAGGATAACTTGCATAACTTAAACAACTTTAAGTTGATAAGTTTATTGCAAACTATTCTTGTTAGAAAGGAAGAGAGTGGAACTCTTGCAACAATCATCAGAAATGGTAAATTCTATGTTAAAGAAAGAAATTTCAATAACAGAGATTACTACAATCTGGTGTTTGAGGTTCTTTATGATGAACTCATACTTCGTCTAAAGAAAAAGGCTTGCAAGGTTAGACTTGATGATAGCATCAATCTTGCTCTTCCTACATCTGAGAAATCATTTGTAGGTCACCTTCCATTTGGCTCTAATGTATCTCTTAAAGAAGATGCAATAGTTGGAGTTAACTGGAAAGGAATTGATGGTGCACAAGACATTGATTTGTCCTTAATTGATATCAATGGAGATAAGTATGGCTGGAATTCTCGTTATTATAATGCAGATAACACAGTTATATACTCCGGAGATATGACAAGGGCAGAACCAGAGGCTACTGAGTTGCTATATGCAAAACAAGGTATGCCTGATGGTATTGTGTACTTAAACCTTTTTAGAGGCAATGAGGATAGTAAATGCAGACTATTCTTTGCTGAAGAAGAGTGTGATAATGTTGAGACTAACTATATGGTTAATCCCAACAACATTACATTTTCAACAGAATTGTCTTTTAATAAAGGTGAGAAACAACTTATTTGTGGTATGTTTGTAGAGAAGAAATTCTTCTTTATGAGTTTGCAAACAAGTGGTGGTTCTGTATCTGGATCAAATGTTTATCAGAAGCAATATCTGGAACATATGAAAAAGAATGCAGATTCTTTCCTGGACCTTAGGTATGTACTTGAGGATGCAGGTTTCAGGTTTGTGAAGAACAATCCTGATATTGATTTGTCTAAACAAGATAAATCAATTCTGATTGAATTACTAAAGGGGGACTAATCCCCCTTTTTGTAATACTACAAGCATAAAGAGTTCCTTATTATCAAAAATAATCCAGATCTTTACTCTTCGCTTGTTTTCTGAGATAGCAGCATAATAAGTTCCTTATTATAAAAATTAATAAACGCAATTACTTATCGCTGCTATCTTTCTTTTCTTAAGACTCAAATGAACCTTCCTTCTAAATAATAATAGAAGAAGAGTTGCATAATTATGTAGTTTTAAAAGCTCAACAAATAGCATAAATAGGTTCCGCTAGAGCTAAGTCTTACTACAGAAAGTGCAAACAAAAAGAAGGGGGCAATAAAAGCCCCCTTTGTTAATGCACCAATCTCACTTCCCAAGGGTGAGCAGTTGTAATAAGCTTTGGTAAGAGGACCATGTAAGTAGTTGATAGTGGAACAATAACTTATTACAACTGAGTGCAGAGGGGCAAAACTGGATTTAGTCAATTTACCAGTATAAAATCTACAATCACTATCCAGTAAGCTACTGGCGTGGGACAGTCCAGTATAGTTACAAGACTGTTAGGCTAATATACCTTAATAGTATATTTAGGATGATATACCTGAATGTATATTCACCAGTATTTATACTGGTGTTTAAGCAGACAATTCTAAACCTTTAGAGCTATAAGTATGCTCACGGTGTCTGCATAATGCAAGTTTTACTCTTGCTACTAATTAGGAAACAAATTAACCTTTAAACAATTAAAAACAATGGAAACATGGTTTTTAGTATCGTGACTGGGAAAC
>OGWL01000032.1_pt1 | contig 20629 bp, 25 predicted proteins | sample 1576031 | NCBI WGS metagenome assembly OGWL01 (sample SAMN07581535, study PRJEB24739) | freshwater metagenome | place: Singapore | collected 2015-01
TGACTGCCTGTAATAGTTGTTGAGGTTACAGTTTGCGATACCGTTACAGTCCAACTTGTGCCAGACCCGCTTAAAATACGAGTATTGCTTGCAACACCTGTTCCACTTAGTGCCATACCAACAGCAAATGTACCTGTAATCGTTCCACCAGCCGTAAAAGTCGTTCCTGAAATGCTGCCTGCAGTGGCACTTGCCGATGCAAAACCGGCAAGTCTGTTATTTTGAAAATCTCCCGCAAATAATAAAGAGCCAAGCAATACTTGTGAGTTGAAAACTGTATCCGCTGCGCGTTGCGATTGAAAAGCCGCCGCATAAGCGGAATTTCCTTTTACAGCCCCGACAATTGCAAAGTTACCCCAACTTGTATCTGTACTTACACTAACAATTCCGTGTCTGCTTGTGCTACTTGTATCAGCTGCAATTGTTGCATTAAGACCCGCAAAACTTGCGCCCGCGCCTAGACCAAATTGCGAGCCAGTAAGGATATTGGCTGCGCTGCTTTTGATCCGCGATACCTCAAGCGTGTCTGTTGTGATATTGGCGCCGTGAATAAATGTTGTCCCCGCGTTTGTTGTTGTATTGGTAAACGTGACAAGCCCGTCAAGATTAGTCCAGTTAAACACCGCAGAAATTGTGACGGTTTGTGCACCGCCAAATGTGGCTTCGCTTACGGCATAACGCACAGCCCAGAACTTTGAACCTGCTTGCGTTACGACGTCGGTACTTGGCGCTGGCGCGGTAAACGTCGTAGACCAACCTGCAGACAATGATGCAAATGCGCCAGTTGTAAAGTTGAAACTGCTTGCAGAAGGTGCTGACGGCGCAGTTGCGCTTGACACGTTGTAATAGATAAAACCTGATGCCGAGCGCGGTCCTGTATCGCCCGTTGACCCGGTCGATCCAGTCGCACCAGTTCCTCCCGTTGGGCCTGTAGAACCCGTAGCACCCGTTGAACCAGTTGAACCAGTTGAGCCAGTTGACCCAGTTGACCCAGTTGACCCTGTGCTGCCCGTCGGTCCAGTAGGTCCAGTTGGAGTTATTGGTCCCCAAACAAGCGCGGCGCTTACTGCGCTGCGCACAGCACCTAAATCATTGCCAGCTAGGAAACCGAGATAATATGTCGCAGGCGCAAGTATGACGTTGCGAAACGTGTAGGTCGTCGAGTTTGCGAACGTAGCGCCGTTGATTAAATTCTCGACCGCCCAGAGCTTCCAGTCGGTATCCGCGGGCGTTGCAACGGTTGTGTAGTAAAGCGCCAGGAACGTGACGCGGCCTGTCGCTGGAATGGTGCAGACGACATCAAACGTCGGCGGTTGCTGACTTGGCTGCTGATTCGTCACCGTTGGCGCGTTTGCCGCAGAGATATACCCAGCAGCAGTCAGATTAGAATTCGGTGCTGGCGAGAAGGCCTCAATCGACGCATCGTCGTAGACCTGCGCGTTGTACTCATTAAGTTCAAGGCGCGCACCCAGATTGCCGTCGGGCAGCGATGCCTCGCTCACTTTCATGACCCGAAACAGCTTTGCGCTCCAACCAAAGTCTGCGTTGGTGATATCGACCACATCGCCCGCGTCGCACTGAATCGCTGGATAAGCTGCAGTGATCGACACCACGAGATCCTCGCGCGCCTGCTCGAGTCGACGGTTTGCGAGGTATTGCACCTGAACCGAGTCGTTGGTCAACTCGAAACGGATGCTTTGCTTGTTGTCCGGTTCGTTCGCATACCGCAAGCCCGCCGGCGTTGCGAGCTGCGCCATGTTGACTTTATCGCGGTTGAGCTTGTCCGGAAACTCCACCTCGATTGCGTTGATCTGCTGCGTCATGTCCAACGCTGCAACATCGATCGCACCGATCAGATTGGTGTCATTGAAACTGAAGGTTGACGACTCGGCTTTATTGATGACAATGGCCCACTGTCCCGCTGCGGCGTTGTACGCCATCCAGCTGTCCGCAACCTCAAGGATTTTGTCGACGTTCTGCAATACGGGTTGACCCGTGTCAATGACGCCGTTGATCCTGTAGCGCTCCTGGCTCGTCAATGCGCCGCCTCCAGCAGGCGTGTACGTGATCGTTTGGTCGGAATAGGTGTTGAGTGCCGTCGCGCTCGTAGAATCGCACAGCGAGGCCATATTTGCCCCGTAGCGGCTGTCGCTCATGTAGTCGAGCCAGACATCGCCGGGTTTAGCGACGGCGCCTCCGCGAGGCAAGTGCGTGCAGTAGAAGGTGATCGGCAGCAAACCCACTGTGTCCGCGTCGCGGTTGTAGTTGAGTTTGACAATTGCAAAAGCCAGACCGTTCATCTGCCTGGTGCCTGTCCAGCGCAGCGCAGCAGGTAGGTCTGCGCCGCCCATGAATGTGCTGGGCGCAGTGCCTGTGACGGTTGTGATAGTGCCTGCTGCGTTTGCGGTGTAAAGCGCAATGAACAGGTTGCCGCTGATTTTTGTGTCTGGATTGTTTGCACCATCTGTGAGTTTGACAACTTTTGTCAGATCAGTGTTATCAAACTCGATAAGCCTGTCGCCGTAGTAAAACTTTGTGCGGTCGTAGCTGAACGTCGCGCTTGCATGACTCGATATTGACGATATCGCCAGCACGTAATACATGGTCTTGTTGTCGGTCGTGAGCGCTGCGTCGACAAACGTGCCACCCAGCCATGCGCTGCCATAGACGACTGGGATGCTGTTGTTTGCACTCGGTGGCATCTGCTGCCGTGCGCCCATGTCCTGCACTTGCGGCGGCTTTGCTCCGAACGCTCGCGTGACTAAATACGAAACGGCAAAGTTGATAGCAAATGTTGCGACGGCAAACCCGGTCGAGCCAAGGACTGATGCCGCCATAATAATGTCGCCAAAAATTGCCGCTAAGATTATGTTAGCTGGCATTCGCGCACCACCGTTTCGTGAATAGGTCTGTACCCGTAAGATTCAACTTTGAGACCGCTCTGACGACTGCAAAAGACCATTGCAACCCGCTTTGCTTTGAGCATTTCTTCAGCAAGCGTATTGAACTTGAGCCATAGCCTGCCGCCGACGATCTGCTTGCGAAACTGCGGAAAGACAAAAAAGCACACTTCCTGCAGCTCGAGTAACGCAGGGTTCCAGAAGTTGCGCGTGACAATCGCCGCAAGCATGCCGCGATGTCGTTCGTCGATCAACACAAATCCACGGCCAGCAATCATCTCAGTCAATAATTTGTCAATGTGCGGTTCATCGTACTCAAGCAAGGCTTTGATATCGAGTTCCAACGCATACGCGCGCAAAAGGATCTTGCACGCCTCGAGATCAAAACGATTAGCGACGCGAATCATACATCTCAGTCAATATCCGGATTGCAGTTGACTGCTTGCATCGTCAGGTGGCGCAACATCCGGATCCGATTGCGACCCCTGCTGCGGCGGCGCTCCGAAGTCAAAGAACTGTCCGGCAATCGCGTTAACGCGATCCATGCTGGTGTCATTGGCGTAGAGTTGCTTCCACGTTGTGCTGCTGGTCCGAATCCCTGCAATGCGATTGGCTAGCACCTCTCGAAAACTGCTACAGGCCACGGACGCGGTTGCAACGCGCTGCCGTATTTCATCGTTGAAATCCTCCTGCAGCGAAATGTTGATGACGATGCCTTGATAGCGCTTGAAGAATTGCGTGCTTGGCGATGTGATGATCTGGTTGTTGCTGTCGAAGAAACCGCGCCAGATTTCGACGGTTGATCCTTTAATGTTGCTGCCGAGTATCAAAGCCAGGTTGGTCGGGTCAATGCCGATCAGCGTAATCAGCATGTCGCCCGAGGTTGCTTTGATTTCACGGTTGACCTCGCCAACGCTCAACAACGCACCGAGGCCCGTAAACGTGATGCCGCCCACAGTAATTGCCGCAGCAGCGTTGCAGAACGTGTAGGTTGCGGCGCTGGTGGTCAGACGCACAAACTCGCCGTGCTTGATGCTTGCGCTTGATAGCGCTGCCATTGGCGTCGTCATTGCACGTTCTCGCGAAAAACAAAGTCAGAATCCCACTGCACAAACGCGCCAGAAGTCATTGGCACTAGCGTGTAGGTCGGGCAAACCTCGGCAACCACAGACCAGGTGCACGAGCTGCCGACTGCGGCGAGCGTGCCTGCGCTTGGCGTGCCAATCACCGGGCGATGAATACCGACGCTGACCGTCGACGCGCTGCCTCGAGTAACCTGCGTTGTGACTTTGTACGGGTAGTTGCCGAGCTGCAGAAAGTCGCCTGCTTTGAAAACGATTGTTGAGCTGGATACTGCCGGTAGATTGCCGACGCTGATCGTCGTTGCATTGGCTGCTGGCACCGACGCCAGCGTGAGTGCATTGACCTCCGCTGACAACAGTGCGCCCTGGTAGGCGCAAAACCAGCTCAATGTGCTGCTTGAGAAGGTGATCGTCCCGGCAGTAACACGATCGAGGTTGTCGATGACCTGCAGCACGTCGCGCACCTGCGGATAGTACAGATAGCCGTGCGGCTTGACGGTGAAGACCCACGGCTGCGCCGTCAGATACTCCAGCGTGCGCACTTGCCCGCTGCGCGAGACCTGCTGACCCGCCATTTTGCGCGTGTTGACGCTGATCGACTGCGAGATATCAAAGATGGTTTGAAACGACATCAGACTCGTCCCTGCGGCGCAAGCGATTTGGACGCATAGCTGTGCGCAGCCCAGATCGCCTTGTTGCTCTGCAGCAATCGATCCTCGAAAGACTTTGTGTCAATCGCATTGATGTTGTAGTTGATGACGGTTGTGCCTTCGCCCAACTTGTCATTCGCGACGATCGTTCCTGCAAATTTTGGCACAAACAACTCTGGTCCGCGCTCGCCAACCAGGTACGGCTGCCCTGCTTCGACAGGTCCACCGATCGCCTTGCCTGGAATCGGCAACGCGGTCTTGATAAATGCAAACAATGGCTCCGTAATTGTCGCCCTGACAGTCATACGCATCAGATCGGCAATGATTGAGTTGACCATGTTGCCCATCTGAACCTTGCCTGTAAGTGCCATCTGTACAAACGCATCGGTGAAACGCTCGCCAGTGCGGTCGACCATGCGCATAAGGTCATCCAACGGTTCCTTCGTTTTACGTATCGATTTGCTCAAATTGTCTACCGCTTTTGCACTTAATAATTCCGCTTCCTCAAACGTGATCCGCATCGCAAGAAAATCGCGTTGGATCTGCTCTAAGTCGGCGTCAAGCACTTGCAACGGCGTGCGCGCCGCATCCAACCTGTCCGCAATGTCAGCCATGCGCTGCTGCTCGAAACGCTTGGCTTGTATTTGCCTAGAATATTCCGCTTTTGCTAATGCCTCCGTTTCTTGACGTTGTTGCTCTAGTTGCTGTAAAACGTCCTGTACCAATTGTTTCTCTACTAGTTTTTCTTGGTTAATTTGTCTTTGCAATAGGATAAGCCCTTCTGCAGCGTTCATTGCTTCGTAGCCGTGCTTGCTGGCGTTCAATAAAAGCACCGCTTCGGCGCCACTCAATCCTGAGTCCGCGACACCACGCAACGCTAATGCTTGTTTTTTGATGTCCTCCACAAAAGCCTTTGCTGCGTCTGCCGCTTTTTTTGCTTCCTCTTGCGCGGCTTTCTGCGGCGGCGTCAGCCGTGAGCGTGCTTCTTCGAACTCTGTAAGCGTGCGCAGCAGTTGCTGAATGTTTGTTCTGCCTTCCTCTGTGGCTTGCCGTGTTTGCAGTTGCAACGCAAGCACATGATCGCGCAACGTTTCAAACGGAATATTCTGACGCTGAAACCCTCGAAGGGTTGCCAACAGTTTTTCTGCCTCGTCAGCAGTAATGCCGAATTGCTTACCGAGTTTCTCTTCAGGCGTATCCATAAAAATGCGCAGAAACTCTGGCATTGCAAGACGCCCTATCGACGCAAAATTTCCGATCAACGCGTTGGTGAAATCTCGCATCTTGTCGCCGAGATTGACCTGCGCGATCGCCAGAAGCTGGTCGTACAACTGCTTCAGAGCTGGACCTGCCTGCGCGTTGTAGACGCCTGCAAGCTGCGCCAGCGACTGACTCGCCACATCGTTTGCTGATGTAAACAGCTTTGCTGCTTCAGCTACCTCTTTACTCGCCTCCTCAGTTGTTTTGATATTGCCGACAAGTGCTTGTAATCCTGCTGACAGCAATGGAATACTGATCGCCGCTACCGTGCCCAGCACCACTCCCACTGTGCCGAAAGCGCTTAACATTTGCGGCAGTTGCTGCGTCAAGGCCTGCGTCGCGCTCGTGCCTGAGCCAACCTGCACCGCAAAATCCTGAATTTGATAACCAGCGTTGCGCGCTACATTGCCGAGCTGCGCCTTGCTGTTAGCGAGCTGCTGCACCCCTTGACTTGCTTGCTCTGCGCGCGCGCCGGAAGCCTCGAGGCTGTCACCGAGGTCGCGTGCTTTGCGCTTTGCCTCGTCCGAGGCTTTGACGAAATTCGCGCTCTCAAGATCAAGCGCGACCTGCAGCGCGGCAATAGTCTTAGCCACGACGCAGATGCTCCAGATACTCGGGTTTGAATCCCGGCAAGAGAGTAAACGCTAGAAAGTCGCGCTCCTTCTTCGTAGGCGGCGGAGGCTTGAAGTACTCTTCGACGTGCGGGAAGAACTCTTGCGGCTTGAGTGGTCGATTGTTTCTTGAGAACGCTGACGCCAGAGCATGCAGCAAAGCCATGATATGACTTGCGTACAACACGCCTGCACGCCCGCCAATCAGCCCGTCTCTGTAGAGCACTTCCATCTCTCGAATAGTTTCAGTGTCGAGTCGATCAAAAGCTTCAGGTGCGAGTCCGTTAAAGATCGCTGCAGCGCGCACCTGGCGCGACAACGATCCCTTCAGTTTTTTTCGACGGCCTTGTAGTCCGGCCTCACGACTGTCTCGACAGCCGCAACAAGATCACGGATTTCAGTCTCTGACAAAGTTTCAGAAATTTCATCGTAGCCAAGCGCAAAGACATCTTCTCCCTCCTTGAATCCGATGAGGCCAATCATAGCCCGTTCGCGCAACTCGGATATTGCCGACCACAGCGCCATCTGTTTGAGGCTGCGTCCCTGCACGAGGACATCATCGTCGGTTATTTTGATGCCGTCGTCGTCGGGTTTTGAATTGCGAAACACGGCTTGCGTGAGCCGGTCATATCGCTCCGTCACCAGCTCCTCAGGAGGACTTTGACACTTTGCGTCGAGAGCCATTAGCTCCGAGCGTGTCGGCACATAGACTTCAAGATCGTGCCCTGCAAACGCGATCGTCTTGTACTTGCTACGTTTGTAGCCGTTGAGTTTGTGTTGTAGTGTCATATTTCCCTCATCGTTTCGCGCGTTGTTTGCTCGCCCAGGTGTTGATTGATTGCTCTAATTCTTTCGCAAGATCCTGCGTCATTTCAGGTATAGCGCTCTTGAAATTAGCGCGCATGAACGGTTTAGCGGGTTTTTCTGGCGAACCAAACTCCAGCGACTCAGCTGCAGGTCGATACTCACCCTTCTCATCAACGTAACCAACGCCGACGCTGACGTAGCTGTACGCGAGGCTGTGCTTGCTGTGATATTTGCGTTTTCGATCGCGCTGACTACTGATCTTTGCGCCAAGCTTTGTCTTGGTTTGCAGCTTTCCGGTGTCTCGCGGCACAGCAGCTTTGATCGCGGTGTAGGCCGGTTCGATTGCTTTACGCAGCGCTGGCAATACGCTGCGGCGCGCCGCTGCAGAAGAGAACTCCTGGCGCAGCGCCAGAAGCGCGTCTATCACGCTCTTAGTCCCTTTGACCTGCATTTGCACTAGTGACAATCTTTCGGAAGATCTGGTTGTTCAGCGCGATAACGTAATCAACAATCTCCGTCGGTGACATCTTGTCCGCATGCGCAACCGCGAGCTGGTGACACAGCGCAATGTTAAGAATGCGCTGTTGCGGGTAGCCAAACCAATTCTTGGCTCCCGTCTGCGCCTGGGCAATTAAGTATCCGAGCAGGTCGTCACTGATGGACATATAGCGTACCGTTGCATGACGCGCAGACAGACCTCCTCGACGGACCCTGGCTCCACTTTGCCAAGCATTTCGTCGATTGCGTCTGCTTCAAAACGCTCTGCTTGCGCAATGCTGTCCAGCGACTGATAAGTCGTAGACATATCGTCAAGTACCTCAAGCATTGTTCGACCAGCCATATTGATTGCCTCTCGGATGAAGCGTAAAAGTGCATTGCGTTTCTGCACCAGGCGCAGGTTCAATCGTAAACTGACTCGCGCGTGCATTGAACGCAAAATAAACAATGTTTGCGCCTTCGACAGCAGCAATTACATACGTGCGATCAATCAGTCCCGAATACGCATCGCCGCGAATCAAAAGCAAATTGGCATTGGTCGGATTCCACGCCGCTACAAGAGTCATGCTTGCTGGCGCAGATTGCACGGGAATCTTGTCGCTTTGTCGCGAGCCAGCGACCATAAATGAGGCCACTGCATCTTCTTGCCCAAATAGCGGTATTGCTTCAACTTCAAGCAAGTTCGCCGAAACTGCAATTGGACTTACGCTGGCAACCACAGACAAATTTGCTGTGCTTAATGGTGTTGGCGATGCGCTAGGCTGCATATACAACGATGCAACAAAACCTGGTAAAACTTTGTTGGGCAGTGCCATGATAACCTCACGAAGGAATATCTAGAGTCATATCAAGAACGATTTCGTGCAGTTTATTGTCGTTGTCGTAAGTGTTGAAAAGCCAGTCTACATCGATCTTTGCTACAAAAAACAAGCCTCCAAGCGTACCTTGATATCCATGCAACGCATCAACAATGGCTTGCGCTTTGCTGAAACACGTCTGCATCAGCTGCGCATACACATTGACCTGACAGATCGGTCGATCAATCCCCTTAACTGCCTGCGGCCCTGTGTATACAGGCTGCTTCACTGATCGCAAACTCCACGTTACAAATTCCGGTTCTGCGGCAAAGTTACGATTAAAAGCTGCATACACTGGCGTTGGAGTCACAATCGACTGCAGTTGCGTCTGCAACGCCTGCGCATACGTCAGAGTGCTGTTTTGTCCCATCAGGGCGCCGTTGCTGGATCATTCCGCACGCACGTGATAGAAACGTGCTGTCGATCATCATGCTCGTACATATCTGCAATTCTCCAGGACTTGTTTCTATACGCCACAGAAAATAAATGTGTGTTGTCGATGACCGTCTTGATATTCGGCGTGTAGTTTACCAGCAAATGCACCACGTCGTCATACTGTCTATAGCGCTCGCGGATATTGTCATTGCCTTTGACATCGCTTGTTCTTGCTCGCGTGTTGAACCATAACGTTTCAGTCGTGGTTTGCTCGCCCAGACTGGTTTTGCTGAACGTTAAATTATTGATGCCAATCTGCTCAATACGCACAACCATCACATCACCAGCGGTTTATAAGGTCGCAACAATGCTTGCAAACCGTATGGAATTGGGTGCAGTTTTCTTTCACTTGTGTCAGCGCGGTTATTGTACAAATGTGTAATGAGCAATAATCCTGCTTGCCGAATGACAGAATACTGACCAAGCGGTGAGGCGGCGTTCGTCCAGTTTACTTCAAGCGGCGCTGCCATCAGTGCGTTCACATCATTTGGCACTGCGGTCAAAATTACTTGTGCGCCTGTGCTGTCGTAAAAATAGTTTGCCGCGCTGATTGTTGTCAGAACTGGGGTTGCTGCCTTGTTGTAATACTTGACTGAGTTGATTGTTGTTCCGCTTTGCGACACTTGCGGCAGTGCCAACTTGAGCGGCGTTGGGATATTTTCGCTGAACTTGAAATACGCCGAAAAAGCGTTGGCGAAGATTGGCATGCCCAAATAATCTTCAATCATCATCCTGGCTGCTAGCTCTAGATTTTCCAGATAAGGATCTTGTGAGTTATCTCCAAACAAATTGAGTTGATTGCTGATTTCGTCCGTGCTCAACCACATCGTGACTAAATCACGCGAGGTTTGCACCGCCTGTTGCGCATTCCACGGCGCGCTAGGCGCGTTTGTTATTTGCTGGCTCATGTGCTGATCGCGCGCACGCCTGCAAACACATCCCGCACGGTCGATACAAGACGTTTCTGCGCAAACATGGTTATTGTGCCCGGCTGGGTCTGGTCCATGAGCTGCAGCGTCATTTCACCGTAGTCGACGATGTGCATAAACCTCGGCCAGTTTGCGAGATAGATCGGAAAATCCCCAGCGGTTGCGCCTGTGTCGAGGTAGCTGTTACAGATGACAGGCCAGCCGAATACGTACGCAAGCGCGCCGCCGTCATAAGTGCCGACATCCGGAAACGTTGGAGCAGCCGTACCCTGCTCGCGCAGCAGATGAATTATCTGTGGATGCATCATCCATGCTGTGCCAGGCAACGACCAATATTGGCCCGGTAAAGCATTGGCCATGTGGATGAGATTTAGCCGAGTCGCTGTCCCTGCCGTAACGCCGACGGTCCTGATTGTGTGAATTCCGTCAGTAATCGCAGCGCCCGAGCTGCCGAAAGCCGCCGCAGACCCTGCGGTGCCGGCGTACATTGCAAGACCGCGCAGCCCGCTGGTTGCACCTGTCGAGGTTGTTGTTGTCCCTGCCTGGTCGTTATTCGTTGCCATTGACTGCGCTTCAAGCGCTGAAAACTCCAGCGCCAGATCGGACTCGAGCACTGCAGCCAGCCCTGCAATGTCGTCAAACGCTGCAGATCGCACAGGCAGTTGCGCCGCAACTACCCGCATCGGCAACTGCCAAATGCTCGTTGCAACGTTTGGCGAGCCAGAATTTGGCGTCACTGCGTATAGCCACGGATTCGTGCTGTTAGCTGCATTGCCCGTTTTTACGACAAACTGCACATCAGACTGCGCGATCGTCTGTTGACTAGCAGCTGTCCGAAACGGATTTGCGAAGCGCAAACTTGCAAATGCATCCGTTACCGCGACCTGCCCGCCAACGCCTGATCCGCTGCCTGTCAGCGCAGATGTCTCCAGAACAGCGCGACCGGATCTTTTCAACTCCTGCAATGCCTGCAACATGCCCATCATGACTCCTTGAAAAAAGCCGGGTTGCCCCGGCCTTGGTCACGCTGCCGCTGTTCCCGTTGAGCGATAACGCACTCCGGCGTTTGGATCGCGCACGGATGTTGCAAGACGTCGCTCACCGAAGAAAGTGATCGATCCGGGCAGCGTCTGGTCATAACGCCGCAGGGTCATTGCCGTGCGATCAATGATCGTGAAAAACTGCGTCCAGTCGCCGAAGTACATCGGAAACCGCGACACAGTACTTGCAGCCGCGGTTGACGGTTGACTCGGATTGTCGAGGTAACGATTAACCACCACGTCAAACCCCATCAATTGACCAACAATGCCGTCCGTGCGCGCCAGTGCGTCTACATAAACTGGGCGCGACTGATTATCGACAAGTCCACGAATCGCTTGCAACAAGATCGGATTGATCACGAACCGAGCATTAGGCGTCCAGTACTGCTGCGGCAAGGAATAAACAAAATTGACGACGTCTTTGTAGGCAATGTTGTTTGCTGCCACCGTATTGGCATTCGTGGTCAACTGGTCGTACGTCGCAAGGGTATGCATGCCGTCTGAGGTTGCAGTTCCCGAGCTGCCGAACGCTGCGGTTGTGACTGCTCCGCCTGCATACGTTGCTGCTGCACCAGCGTACGAATCAAGACCCCGCAAGCCGTTAGTTGCGCCCGTCGACGTCGTGGTGCTGCCGGCCTGATCGTTGTTTTGGATCATCGACTGCGCCTCGGCTTGCGCAAACTCGGCCAGCATGTCGTCAACGACCGTTGTCTCCAGCCCGTCGATGTCATCCAACGCTGCAGTGCGAATCGGAAACTGGCAATTCAGGTCTTTGAGCTGAATTTGCCAGATTGACGTTGCAACGGTTGTGGCTGCGCCATTGTTTTGAATGGTGTAGCCGAACGTCGCGCCTGCATCGCCTGTTTTGACTCTGAACTGATACGCACTGCCGTCGGTTGCGACTGTGCGACACACGCCGCGCAAGGGATTGCCCAAGCGCATCGCTGCAAACACCGGGTCATAACCCGTGCGCCCACCGACATTGAAACCATCGCTGGTCAGAGCCGATGCCTCGCGCATGAACGCCGCCGCTTCTGCCTCGTCAACAAATAGTTTCAATTCTTGCTCAATAGCCCTATCGCGTTTGACAAATTGCCGCAGGCTTTCCAGCACGCGCTTGTTGACATCCTGACGCACGGACTTTGAGATTTTGATCGGCGTTGCGCCGACTGAGGCAACCTTCGCCTCGAGCGCCCCAACCTTCTCGTGGATTTCTGTGCGCAGCGTGTTGAGCTGCGTTTCAACGTGCGCTTTAACTGCTGCGGTTTCTTCCGTAACGCGTTGCGCCGTGTGCGATTCAATCGCGTCAAGTTGCGCGGTGATCTTTTCCAGCATGATTGTATTCCTCAAGACGGGTTGACAGATGTTTTGCTAACTGCCTCGCGGTCAGTAGCTCCAACAACGCCCGTCCATCGGAATCACTCACGACATCCGGTTTCGAAATCGAAGTCGTCACAGCATCACGCTGATCCAAGATCGACTTCAGCAGCGACGATGCTTTGTGTGCATCGCGCCGAGTAAGGCCTGCGTCACGCAGGCTTTGCTCAATCGTGCGAGGATTTGGTTTGCCCTCGCGCCAGTATTCTAACCGAGAAATTTGTGCATTCACGTTGTTGGGCTGCATGACAATCGAAACTTCCTGCAACCCGCCTTTGAGAATTTGAAAGTAACCGTCTGGATCTTCGGTTTGCTCGCCATCCTCGTCAACCATTTGAAACTCGTCGGCATACGCACCGACCGAAACGCCACCGATCATGCGCGGCGACTCTTTCATAATCGTGTACAGATCAGCGCCAGCTTGCGTCTTCAGGTACATCTTGCCTTTACCGCGCATGCCCTCATCGGTAAACTCGAACTCTGTCCATTCGCCGACAGGCATAGCGCTTTCTGCTTGATGCTGGAAATACATTGGCAACGGCCTGCCGCGCTGCTCAAATTGCTCGTACCAAACCTCGAACGCTGCTGGCGTATAAAAGAAACGTCGCCCGTCCATCCCTTCTCGCGCACCCCAGGTGGTGACCATCGCTTCGAGCGCGCCCTGCATTTGCTCATCCGCGGTGCGCCCGAGCGCGACTTGTGCCTCAAGAACGAACTGGATTTTTTCCATTGCTATCCTTCACAAGCTCCGGCACAGGCTTGCGCTTGAGCGCAGCCGCCAACCACTCTTCAAGCAGTTTCTTCATCGGAGTCATACGCTGCCCGCTCTGCCTGTGCGCCCTATAACCCGAAGATTGCCGCCGCCTCCGGTGTCCTGAGCGCTAGATCCTGGGATTGCGTCTTGTGGTGTCGTGTCGCTTGACAGTGCGTCGCCGTCTTCGCGCATCGCGTAGCCCAGATAGACTCGGGCCTCGTTGGGTGTCATGATACCCGCTTTGACACCTGCAACGCAATAGTTCATCTGGTCGGGTGGGCTGCCCTTCAAGAACTGGTCCGTTTGAAACTCGATGTGCAACCCAGGGAACCCTTCCAGCAGCGACAATTTTAGCTTCTGTTCTATGTTTGTCAACAGCGGCGACATCGTGCTCTTGTAGAACTCGTCGAGCATGGTTTGCGTGTTGTTGTACTTGCCCTCGCCGACTCCAATCATCTGCGATGGTACACCAAACAGCCCGCACAATCGCTTCATCGTCTGCTCTTTAAGCGCCGCTGCGTCTGCATCTTGCAACGTAAGCATCTTGATTGCTTCATAGCGCATCCCCTGATCGAGGAGCATGCTTTGACCAGGACGCGAAGGGTCATTCGTGTTACTCGACAGCATATTGGACCAGGCTTCTTTCAGTCGACCCGCGATCTCCTTGAACTTCATATCTGGGATCGATTGCTCTGTCGTAAACATGCCGCTCGGCTTTGCGCCGTTTTGCATTACATAGTTAGCATAAATGTCGATGTCCTGGTCCAGCGCAACCAACTCTGCAGCAAAGATTGCGCGATTCCAGCCCGCCATGCCTTGCCAGCCAGACTCCTTGCAGTGCATGACCTGATGCGCTGCCAGCGGTTGATCGCGGTTGAATCCGTAGCTGTCTGTGCTCAAGACATACTGCGGATAGCGCGTCGGTGTAATCCGCGCCGTGATCAAAGTCGAGTCCATCACGTACATTTCGATGGGCGTCTGCGTGGTGCTTTGCTGCTCGCGCCTCCAGAACACGATAAACGTCTCGCCCGCCAGCTCGTGCCACATGAGCCACTGGTACCAAAATTCATAGGCTGACTGAAAATTATTCGGCCTGGTCAGCAGGCGCATCACCGATCGCGCTTTGTCGCGCTCGCGCTCTGACACGTCCGGGTAAGTCAGCGCGTCATACGTGCGGCCGCTCGAGTCCTCGCACAGTAAACGGATCGGCAACTGCGCCAATGCTCGCGCTTTTACCGCGACGCAAGCGCTGACGGTTGAGTTTCGCGCCAGCGTGTCCATCGACACGCCTCGACCTGCCGTCGTCGATGATGCCGTCGTAACGTAGAGGATCTGCTGATAGGCTTTTGGCCCAAGAATGTTGTTGCCAAGTACGCCGTTGCCAAATAGCGTATTGGCTTCGTTTTGTCGTTTTTTCGGCCTGAACCAGTCGCGGATTGCCATGTTTAGTTCCTAAAACGTTCTAAATCCCCATGAATCATTGACTGTCGGATTGTCCAGCGCGCAGTGCATTGCAATAATTAAAGCGATGATGCCGTCAACTTTTGCTGCTTTGTCAGCTTCGTTCTTCCGGATCTTGATGTTGCCCTGCACGTTCTCGTAGACTTCGCAATTCGCAAGTTGCCAACCCAAGAACGGGTTGCCGTCGTGTCTTATCTTTTCGCTGAGGATCAGCTTCTCGACATGCTTGCTCGGGTTAGAGAGCACTGCCATGCCCTGTCCGACGCGCTTCATCGGTATACCGTGATCGTGCAGGCGTGCTACCAGGCTTGCAGCATTGTACGCATCATAACCGACCTCCGCAACATCCCAGCGCTGGGCCTCGTCAACAATGTACTGCGCAATCTCGCGGTCGTCCATCACATTACCTTCTGTGATTTTGAGAATGCCTGTTGACATTGCAAGCCGGAAGACATCTTGATAGTGCGCCGGAATGATGTTGAGCGCAGCCTCTGGCAAAAAGAACCGCCAGTGCGCTTCAAAGTCCAGCTCGGCAAAGCGCTTGAGCGTGCAGACAGCGTTCAAGTCGCGGGTTGCCGCAAGGTCAAACCCGATAAACGTACGCTCCGGTACACGATCCGTAACCCCGACAGACTTGTCCCAATGCTCGCGATCCAACCATGCGCTGCTCGCGGACACCCACACATTAAGTGTCTTGCAAAGGAACTCGTTAAGAGCTGCAGGCTTTGCTTTGGCTTCCTCAGCGCGTTTTGCGATTGCGTCGTCAAACACGCTCACGCCGTGCATGGGGTTGGCTTTGCTCCAGCTTTCGCGGTCCCTCCACTCATCCGCGGCATCGAGACTGTAAAGCAGTCCAAACCACCGCGGGTTGTCTGGAGCATGCCCATTCAAAATGTTTTCCATTGCCTGCAGGTCTTCGTAAAATTTCGTGTCTTTCGTAAACGACGCTGTTGAGATATATATGCGCAGCGGGTTCACTCGCGCAACCATGCCTGAGTGAATCACCTCGATAGCGTTGCGATCGACAATCTGCGCCGCCTCGTCTACGATTGCGCACGACGGGTTGAAACCGTCGCCCGACTTCTTGGTGTCGCGCGAAAGCGCCCTAAAGACACTCTGCGTGTCGCCGACTTTTGTGATCTGGTGCTTGCCGCAGTTATATTGCTTCTTCAAATGCCCGGGTAGGGTTTCGACAAGTCCCGTTGCTGCTTGAAAAACAATGCTTGCTTGCTCGCGATTGGTTGCCAGCGTCAGCACCTCACTGCCAGCTTCGCCGAACATCAGCTCGTAAAGCGCAAGAATGGCGGTCAGAGTCGACTTGCCTGCCTTGCGCGGCACAAAAATGATGACGTCCTGCGTCATCCTCCTGATCTTCTGCTTCTTGTGCCAAAACCCGTAGATGGCGCAGATGATCAAGATCTGAAAGGGCTGCAGCTGAATTTTGCTGTTTGCCCACGGTCCCTTGACGTGAGACATCAAGCTTGCAAAGTCGAGAACGTGCTGCACTGCTTTAGGGTCGAACTCCCATTCCCAGCTTTTGTTCTCAAGCGCGTTCAAAAAGCGCTGGCATGCTAGCGTGACATTGCGGCAAGTGTTGACGCCGCCTTTGGCGACCTGGTTGGCGTAGACGATGCCATCCCGCCACTTCATGCGCGGCGATAGCCTTTGAGCAACTCAGCGTAGGGCGATGTCTCATCCGTTTTGTCCGCGCTCAACCGTGACTTAGGCGTCAAGCCCAGCTCGCCCATCAACCGAATGCAGTTGTCCATCGCCTTGTTCGCAATTGCAATGTACGGATTCGGCGCAAACGTCTTGCCGCCATTGATCTTGATCACAAGCGGATGCTTAATGTGTTCTTTGCGCGCATCAATGTACATCTGCAGCTGGTCGGCCAGCATCATCAAAACGTGCCGGTCCTGCTCTGTGCCAATGCCATAGACCGTGTGCAGATATTGCGATGTCTCGCTAATGAACTGCTCACGCGTAAACGACTCCGGATTGTCGGCCCACTCCGCGAACGGAATCCTTGCCTTGATTTTGTCCGGCAAGACCACGCCCATATTCCTCGCCCTGTGCGCTGTGCCGGCAACAAGATGCACTTCCGGCGGCAGTTTCGAGCTACGCATTTGTCCTACCCCTTTTAATATGCTTGTTGCGGGAGTTTGCCGCCCTGCGCGCCCCTTATCCCTTCTATAATTTATTAAGTTATTCTGCGCTTTGCCGCACTTTGTCGTACTCGGCATCGGTATATACCCTGCCCTGCGCATAGTCCATGTACCGCCCGGTCTTTTCGAGGACGGTTTTTGCCGTATGGCAGGCGCGGCACAGCACCTGATATCGGTTGACTGCAAAACGCTCCTGATCGCGTCGATGCGGAAAGATGTGGTCTACGCTTTCGCCAGGCGTGACTTTGCCTCGCGATAAGCACGCGACGCACAACGGCTGCTTTGACAGCTCGATTGCGCGTCTTTTCTGCCATGCAGCGCGCTTGTACATTGCTGCAGTTTGCTTTGCGGTGTCACCCTTGCCGCCACCATGCTGCAGGCACCACATGCTCGGTGGCGATTTGTCCTTATGACAGCCCAGCTGCGCGCATCGTCTATTTATTGGGGTCGTCGGCATTTGCATTGGCCCATGACTGTCCTGGATCCCCACCCCACAGCGCCCATGCGATACGGCCTGCAGACGGGTATCCATCCTCGCCCGGCCTGAAGCCCTGCGCCTGCTTGTCGACCTCATGCCGCGCGAAGAATGATTTCATGCGTCGAATTGTGCTGATCGGCAGATCCCGTCGATTGACGATATCGCGTGCCCGAGCGACTCCAATGGCTGTACCGCCGCGTCCAAATTCTCTTCTCCATTCAAGCCCGCGCCGAGCTTCTGCTGCCATTGCTGCGGTTGGTGTTGGCATTGCTTACCTCTCATCAAACGGTCGATCCGTCTCTGCGTGTATTGCCTGTTGGCCTGTGTAGTCTTGCCAGCGCTTGACGATGACATCGCAGTACTTGGGGTCAAGTTCCATCAGACGCGCTTGGCGTGCGGTTTTTTCGCAAGCAATCATAGTACTGCCGCTGCCGCCGAACAAGTCCAGCACAATGTCCTCGCCTTTGCTGCTGTTTTGAATCGGTATTTCAAGAAGTTCCACTGGCTTCATTGTTGGATGAAGTTTTGACTGCATAGGCTTGTCGATGTTCCAGATGCTGAATTTGTTTCTGTCGCCATACCAAGGGTGTCCAGCACCATCCTTCCAGCCATACAAAACAGGCTCGTGTTTGTAGTGGTAATCAGCGCGACCAAGAACATGATTGTTCTTTACCCAAATTAATTCATGGCGGACAGGCAGGCACGCTTCCTGCATCATCATCATCATCATCATCTGTTCACCACCTTGTGGCGCAAACACATAAAATGGTGCTCCAGGTTTCATTGCGACAAACATCGAAGAAAATACTGCAAGAAAAAACTCCCTCAGCTCGCTGCCTTGCAAGTGATCATTTTTAATTGGAGTCTGAATTCTGTTCCCCTTGCCAGTCAAATTCAAACTCGCATTTTTATCTGCATAACTCACCCCATATGGCGGATCAGTAACAACAAGATCAGCAAACTGGTCATCCATAAGTTTCTCAACCGCATCCACGCTGGTGCTATCCCCACACATCATCCTGTGTTTGCCCATCACCCAGATATCGCCGAGCACCGTAATCGGTTCCTCGGGAGGTTCAGGAACTGCGTCCTCATCGGTAAGTCCCTCCTTTACCTGTTCTGGCGTGAGCGCTGCGACTTCATCTGGCGTGAATCCGATCAAGTTGAGATCAAAGTCGTTGCCAAGATCCGCCAGCTCCAGCGCCAGAATTTGATCGTCCCATCCTGCATTCAGTGCCAGCTTATTATCCGCGAGAATATATGCCCTGCGCTTTGCATCGCTCCAACCGCTCGCCACGATAACGGGCACCTTGGTCATCTGCAGTTGCCGCGCTGCCGCGAGTCTACCGTGGCCTGCCAGCACCGTACCGTTCTCGTCCACCAGGATGGGCGTCGTCCAACCCCATTCACGGATGCTGGCAGCGATCTGCGCTATCTGAGCCTCTGAGTGCGTTCTTGCATTTCGAGCATATGGGATTAGTCTGTCAATCGGCCATCGCTCCTGGCGATCTGCTGGATCAATTTTCTGCATGCCTCGTTCTTCCAACACTGAGCGCACGTCGCACTTCCTTACGCACTGCTTCATCGACAGCCCAGCCAAGATCTTCCGGGTCAAGCATGCGATGCAGCAGGTCGCGCAGGCGCAGGTTCTCGTCGATGATACCTGCGACGGCCTGCCACAGGGTTGCGGTGAGTTGTGCCTCAAAACCGCTCAGATCGGGCAAGGCTGCCATTTCGGCCCTCTTGACGTATCGATACCGCAAACCTACCACAAAACGCGCCACGGGCGCAATAGAGGCCTCTACGGGCATTCCTGCCGTATTCTTCCATCTGTCCAGGCTGCAACCGGATTGTTGCGTGGCCAGAGCAGCGAGACGCTGCGATCTGCGCCCGCCTGTTCGAGCTCGAAGGTTTTCACTTTCCTGCCACCTGGCAGCACCCAGACGTGGGGTTCGTCGTAGTCTGGAACGATGGTCATGCCATCGAGCAGATAGATTGCCGACCAGACGCGGGTTTGCATTTCACTTTCAATCATGATAGTTCCTCAAATAATTTGACAGTTGATCTTCCACGTGGCGATGCAGGTCGCTCCGTGTTTCACGCAGGATTGCGTAATCCCTGAAACGGCCAATGTAACCGGTGCGCAGACTCTTGGTCACCCAGTAGTTTGCCTTGCGCGCAACCCGCCCGGAGGCAAACACTTTGACCGTGAGCCACCTCCTAGACTCGGGTTGCTGATGCTGCACCCAGACGTTCCATGTTCCATCCACTCCATCATAGTTTTCTAATTTAACCCATCCTTCTGTTTTGGGTTTATTTCCATCATAACTTTTTTCCATCACAATTCTCCTTTTTTCCTTGTCCGTTTTCTATCCGTTTTTGCTCCGACATCCACCCCGCATCATGGACGGACAGACGGACAACCCCTTCCTATAGAAAGGGGGTAGTGTCCGTCCGTCCGCCCACATGCCTTGCCCCCGACAATTCTCATTCTTGTCCGTCCGTTGTCCGTCTGTCCGATTTCCTTATAGACTTTTCTGATCGGTCGTTTTTATCCGACGCATGGTCATCGCTTTTGCGTCTCAAAAGCAGTGAAGAGGCCCAAACCGGGTCTGAAATGACCCATCCATCGTCGGTAGATCGGATCTTCCCGAGGCCGAGTAGCTTGTGCACAAGACGCCCTTCAGCCGACGCGCTGGCGCTTTTCGAGGCACTCCCGCGCTTGATCTTGCGCGCCTCGACAAGGTAGTCGATCAGTTTTGCGCGCGCCACAAAAGGTTCGCCATCCAGCAGTTCTGCGCCCTTCCACGGACCTTCTTTCCACCACCAGGCATCTTCAAATTCGGCCTGGGAGTTGACCTCCCCTGTGGCACGGTTGCTTTCTGCACGCTTCTCATGACCTTCAACGGGCACAAACACCGCCCCGGTCAATGGCTCACCGTCTTCATCAACCCACCCCAGATCGACCTTCTGTAACCTGCCAAAGATATCGGGCGGCTGCTCGGCATCCTTCATCTTCGTCGATTTGATCTCAATCGTCCCGTCCTCATCCCGGCTGACAACGTAAGACGCATCGAGCGATGCCTTCCAGGCAGACGACCCCCTGGCACGGGATTTCGAGTCTGTAGCGTGGCCGGAGTGATGCACGAAAACGGTGGCGCAAGACAGCGCCCGGGAAACAATCGAGCATGCGAGGAGCATGTTGCGGGTATCCCGGGCATCGTTTTCGTTGCCCGACATATGCGTATTGACGGTGTCGATCCCGATGGCCACCACCGGCTCGCTCGGCTCCGTATCGTGACTGGGAAACAGATCGGAAGAGCAC
>OGWL01000033.1_pt1 | contig 20039 bp, 23 predicted proteins | sample 1576031 | NCBI WGS metagenome assembly OGWL01 (sample SAMN07581535, study PRJEB24739) | freshwater metagenome | place: Singapore | collected 2015-01
GTTTCCCAGTCACGATACAGAACGGTATGGAACAACAAGAAGATAATCAGATCCTGAGCTGGTGTTGATCCACTAGCTGGAATTGCGATCTTGATGTTCCCAGAAAAGCCAACTGGATTAGCTGCATTGATGTCTAGCTGAACGTCGGTAGAAAGCACTGACCATGCAGACTCGTCAATCACCAAAGTAAACGATCCGCCAGCAAGATTCTGATTTGTAATCGTGAGGCTTACAGGTGTTGGAGGGGGCGTGTAGTCAGCGATGTCAAACGTGAGCCCATATCGAGAGTCACGGACATTTGAAAGCTGACGACGAATGATTTGGCTGGTGATAGTAGCGCCCGTGAGATTGCGCGGCGTACCGTCGGAATTGTTGAGCGTCAAATTCCAGTAAGTTTTCTGGTTGTACACCAGCTCACCGGCAATGATCTGATTATTGAAGCCACTGACTTGAGTCAGCGACAATTTATTGAAGATCGCCACTATTCCCTCACTCGGTAAATTGACGTTGGTTAAGCACTCTCAACACAACGGGGCTATCTTGTCTTTTTTTGTATTCTACGCCCACGGCAACGGTGGGTCAATGAATGGCGGCGCAGTTCTATCCGCTAATCGCTTTGCAACCATATCTTCAGTGGCTTGCCTGTCAAACTTATCCCATATCCAACCCAGAACCGTTTCTTTTGTAAGCTGCGCGTAAGGCGTAAAGTTCTCTGGATCGGCGGCAACCTCGGTGATGCCCGTATAGATTTCCTGATCGGAGCTGTTGCTTGCAATCAGCGTCCAAAAGACTTTCATCACAACATTGGTTAAGCCTTCAGACTGAGGCAAGCACTCAAGTTTTGTTATTGACCAAAGCATTTAGTTCTTCCACTTTTTTGTTGAGATCTTGAATCGCCTTTACAAGAGGCCCAATCATTGAAATGTAATCGAACCCTTTAAGCCCACCTTCGTATTCATCAGTCGGAATCAGCGGCCTCAAAGAGTCGTTAGCTTCGCTTAACACCTGCCAAACATCATCAGCAATAAAGCCGTGAAACTTAAGCGGGTAACCCGGTTTTGTAAACGTCACCGGTCTTAGTTGCTTTACAAACTCAAGCCCAAGCGACTCATCCGTGATGTTTTCTTTCAGTCTGCGATCCGAAACCGATTGGAGTGTTAGCGTATTCCCTGAGCCGTAAAACTCATACGTTCCGACTAAGCCGGTTCCCGTCACCACATTTAGACCTGAACCGCTCGCGTTTGCCGTTCCTCTGCCGGAGTTGCCAGGAAAGATTCTGGCCCAACTTGATGCTGATAAACCGTCTAGCCTTGCAGAGTCATAAGCCTGACCCGTTGTTGATAGTGGCGTGTACCCGAGCGCTGAAGTTACATTGCCAGAAGTCAAAGACAGTGTGCCGCCAAGCGTCAAACTTCCTGATGTGGTCACTGTGCCTGACAGCGTAATACCCGAGACCGTTCCGGTTCCGCTGACGCTCGTAACTGTTCCTGTTCCTGTCGGCGGTGTAGCCCACGTTCCGTCGGCTCGCAGATAAGTCGAGGTTGATCCCGTCGGAGCTGATATGGTGTAACTGTTATATCGGAAAGAACCAGATCTAAGATTTAGTGCGTAACCGTCTGAGTCACAAACCGAGACTTCAGTGCCGCCAGTGCCCGACTGAAATCGACCGCCAGCATCAAAAGCCCCGTCATAACCCAAAACACCTGTATACCCAGACCCGACACTTCCGGTGTAACCCGTGGTTCCAGCCACCGCAGCGCGTCCGCTTGTTGATACGTTGACAACATAAGCAATCGTTGAATTATCAGAAAGACCCGCAAAGTAAGCGTTAGAAACATTTGATCCTGTGGGAACCGGAAGGTTTACCGACGTTCCTAGTGCGTAGCCTGAAGTGATTTGAGGCGTAAGCGAAAGAAGCGGATCAGCGCTTGAGCCAGTGCCACCAAAGTATCCTAAAAGCTGATTAGCAGAGTTGTAGATCGCAACTTTATTGGCCGATGTTTTGTTGATCTCAATACGCTGAGCGCCAGCCGTACCCGTAACCAATTCGCCGCGCAAATAAGCCGAATTCGCGTACAGAGAACCAGATACTTTATCCAGATACCAACCAGTGGTTCCGTAGCTTGTCGATGTCGGCGGAATCGGACCGTTGTAATTGTCAGAAAGAATTGACTGAAATAAGGTAAAGGCTTGCGGCGTTGCCCATGTCGTGATGTTTGTGGCAGGGTCATATTCTCCAAAACTTGCCCATATGACTTGCCCAATAATGATGCCGGGGTTGGTTGTAGTCCATCCCGCCGGAACAGACGTTGGGCCAGATGTTGGCGATGGCGTAGCTGGAGCGGAAAGCGTCTGACTTTGCTGTTTAAAAATAATCCGCGCGGCGTTTAGATCTCCAATGATCTGACCAGATGGGATAGGACTCCACGATATGCCGGAACTCGTAGGGCTAAGACCTGAAGCCGCAACCTCATTACTTACTGAAAAAGCAAAATAGTAAGTAGCCCCAGGAAGGCTGATATTCGTAAACACCAATGTCGATGAGTTTGTAAATGTCGCGCCATTGCTTAACGCTTGTCTGCCGTATTCTTTCCAATCGGTGGCAGATGGCGTGGCGGATGTTGTGTAAAACAAAGTGACCTGAGTGACTCTTCCCGTTGCGGGAATCGTTGTTACCACATCAAATGATGGGAAGTTAGCGGCGGGAAGTTGATTGGTAAACGTTGGAGCCGTTAGCGATGAAAAATAAGCGGCAGCAGGAAGCGAAGAATTCGGAGCGGCGGTAAAAGCCGTAATCGTTGCATCATCGTATACCTGAGCGTTGTATTCTGAAAGCTCAAGCGTTGCGCCAAGATTGCCATCATCAACTGTCGCCTCTGAGACTTTCATAACGCGGAACAGTTTGTTCGTCCATCCGTAATCTGCGTTCGTGATGTCTACAACATCACCCGCATCCACTTGAATGCCAGGATAGGTGGAAGTAATCGTAACGATTAGATCTTCACGCGCTTGCTCTAGCCTTCTGTTCCCTAAATATTGGGCTTGCACAGAGTCATTCGTAAACTCTAGCGTTGTTGTCTGCCTATTCGCGGGCTCGTTGGGATACAAAAGTATCGCCGGCGTTTCCATGTAAACCAGATCAGGCTGATCTCTGTTTAACTTCGACGGAAACTCAATCTGAATCTGATTGATCTGCTGATTTATATCGACAGCAGAAACCCTGATTTCACCAATAAGATTTGTGTCGTTAAATGAGAACGAAGAAGTCTCTGCTTTATTTATGACCACAGACCAAAGACCGGATGCCGCGTTGTATGCCATCCAAGAATCGCAGCACTCAAGCATCTTCTCAACGTTATCCAGAACGGGCTTTCCCGTGTCTACAACGCCGTTGATTCTGTATCGAGCCTGTGTCGCAGATCCGCCTCCGGCTGGCGTATACGTAATCGTCTGATCAGAGTAAGTATTAAGAGCTGTAGCGCTTGCAGAATCCACCAAACCCGTCATGCCAGCGCCGTATCGAGCGTCGGTCATGTAGTCGTACCAGACATCCCCAGGTTTCGCTACAGTGCCGCCTTTTGGATAATGCTTGCAATAAAAGGTTATTGGAAGAAGCCCCGTCGTTCCAGCATCAGCGTTGTAGTTGAGTTTGACAATCGCAAATGCCAATCCGTTCATCTGTCGACCAGATGACGGCCAGCGCAAAGCGGCGGGAATGTCTGCGCCGCCCATTGTGACATTAGGAGCGGTTCCGTTGATTGCGGTTATAACGCCAGCATTAGTAGATGTGTAAAGACTGATATAAAGTTTTCCGCTGATCTTGTCATCAACATTTGGAGGAGAAGCCCCATCCGTTAAAGAAACAACCTTGGTTAGATCCGTGTTGTCAAAAGTAACAAGACGGTCGCCATAGTAAAACTTAGTTCGGTCAAATGAGAACGTTGCGGATGCGTCTGACGATATAGAGGAGATCGCCAGAACGTAATACATTGTTTTTTGATCGGTAGAAAGCACCGCGTCAACAAATGTGCCGCCTAGCCATGCGTCGCCATACACTACGGGAATTGAATTGTTATTAGCTGGAGGAATTTGTTGTCTTGCGCCAGTGTCTTGAGATTGTGGAGGCTTAGAACCAAAAGTTCGTGTAACTACGAAAGAGACTGCAAAATTAACTGCGGCAGCAGTAGCAAGAAAAGCAAAAGTTCCGGCCGCTGCCGCGCCTAGTAAATAACTTGCTACAAGTGTGCCAACCATTTTTTACTCTCGGAAAAAAGTTGCTTGCATGGGCTTAAAGTTGTATTTTGTATAATCTATATTTGGACTGCTATGCATAAGACTTGTGCATACAACCTGAACTCTATTTTGATCTAACATATCTTGCGCTAATTTATTGAACCTTAACCAAAGCCTTCCACCAACGCTTGTATTACGATATTCAGGCATGACCCACCATCCGACTTCGTGCAATTCTTTTACCGAGTTGTTCCAGAAGTTGCTAGTCACATAAGCCGCCAAGAAGCCTCGAAACTGATCGTCAATAAGAACAAAGCCTCGGCCTTTTATCATTTGGAAAAACAATTCTTGAACATGACGTTCGTTTTGGTTTTGCTTAAGTGTTTCTATTCCTGCTTCATCTGCGTAAGCCTTCATCATGTCAATCAGATGAGGCATATCGTATTTTGTCGCGTAACGCATCAATCACCCGTTTCTGTCGTCGATGTTTGTGATTCCATAACCGTACTTGGATCAGACTGAGAACCCGTCTTTGGCGGCGCTCCAAAGTCAAAGTATTGACCAGAGATTGCAGCAACTCGGCTCATGCTCGTATCTGATGCGTAGCGTTGCTGCCATGTCGTGAGATTCGTTTTTATTCCCGCAATCCTGTTTTCCAAAATAGATCGGAAAGAAGTGCAAGAGATCGACGCGGTAGCAGTGCGGCTGCGGATGTTGTCGTTCCAATCTTCAGTGATTGAAATGTTAGAAACGATGCCTTGGTAGCGCTTGAAAAATTGCGTAGAAGGGCTCGTAATAATTTGATAGTTCGAGTCAAAAAAGCCTCGCCAAATCTCGACGGTCGAGCCTTTAATATTTGTTCCCAAGACTAGCGAAATGTTTGTCGGGTCGATCCCTATCAACCCGATTACCATGTCAATCGAAGTCGCCTTAATTTCTCGATTGACCGCGCCAACGGAAAGAAGGCTTCCCAATCCTGAGAAAGTATTGCCGCCAACCGTAATCGCAGCGGCAGCATTGCAAAATGTGTAGGTTGTTGTTGAGGTCGTGAGTTTCACAAATTCGCCGTGGGTAATGCTTGCGCTCGAAAGCGCTGTCATTGGGGTACTCACTGCACGTTCTCCCTAAAGACGAAATCAGCATCCCAGTCGACAAATGCGCCGTTAGTCATGGGTCTTAGCGTATAGGTTGGACAAACCTCAGCAACGACAGAAAACGTACAAGCCGATCCTACAGCCGTTAGCGTACCGACAGATGGCGTACCTATCACCGGACGATGCAAAGTAACGTTAACGGTCGATCCTGAGCCTCTCAAGACCTGTGTGGTGACTTTGTAGGGATAGCTTCCCAACTGGATAAAGTCGCCGGCTTTGAACACGATAACAGTGCTTGCTACCGCCGGAAGATTGCCGACAGAAATCGTTGTCGCGTTTGCAGCTGGTACAGACGCAAGCGTTAGCGCCGCAGCTTGTCCGCTCGTGAGCTCGCCCTGGTAAACGGTGAACCACTGAAGGTTCGTAGAACTAAACGTGATGGTTGCCGCCGTTTGCCTGTCGAGGTTGTCAATCGTCTGAATTACATCTCGAACCTGTGGATAGTAAAGAAAAGCATGAGGCTTGACCGTGAACACCCAAGGAACGGAGGTAACGTACATTGCCGTTCTTACTTGCCCCGATCTTGAATACTGCTGACCGACCATTCGCCGGTTGTTGACCGTGATGGTTTGGCTGATGTCTAAAATGGTTTGGAAGCTCATGCTCTGCCTCGCGGTGAAAGCGATTTCTGAGCGTAAGAATTAGCCGCCCACACCGCTCGATTGCTACCCATGATTCTTTCCTCAAAAGACTTAACGTCAATAGCTTGTATGTTGTAGTTGTTGATTGTCTGACCAGCTCCGGCCATTGCGCTATTTGGCACAATCGTTCCAGCAGATGAAGGAACAAATAATTCTGGGCCTTTCTCGCCAACAACATAAGGTTGATTGCCGTACACCGGACCACCGCTTGCCTTAAACATGCCTAGAAAACTGCTGAGCATACTTGTTGAGTCACTAGACTTTGGAAGAAACGAATCAATCAGATTGTTAACCGCTCTTGTTGCATACTTCTGCAAAAGGCTTGTAAATAAGTTTTTGAACGCTTGCAGCGCTTTTGTTCCGCCCATAAACGAACTAACAATTTCGCCGCCAAGTGATTTGAATCCATCCCTAAGATCTTCTAAGAGCAATTCTAGTTCCGACTTTTCTTTCTTTGTTGCCTTGTTGTAGTCTGCAAACGCTTTGCCCAAAACCTTAAAGTATTCTTCACCCGTGACATAACCTTTTTCAAAAGCCTCGTCTAAATCTAGAACTTTAAGTTCTAAAAGTTCCATCGGCGTTAAAGCATCATTGACTTGCTTTCTCCAATAAGCCCACTCATCTGCATCTTTTGCAATCTTCTTGCCAGCGCTTGCGATTTCATCTGTAAATTCTTTAACCAAATTCTTGCGATCCTCGCCCATCGCTTTATCAGTTTCTTTTGAGAGCTGATCCATAACGTGGTTAAAGGTCTGTAGCTCATCCTTGTCGAACTTAAGCTGTACCAAGATGGTCATCTTACGAACACCAGCTTCGCCAGCGGCTTTGCGAGCCTCAGAGAGTGAAGCTATTGCCTCGCCCTCCGTGATTCTGCGAATCTGTTTATCAAGTTCTTCCAAATAAGATTGAGCCGATTTAGCCGCAGACTCAATCGCTCGCCTTCCTTCTGAAATAGCTTTGGATTGAGCAGTAGTTAGCTTTTCCGTTGATTCTGTTGCCTTAGTGTAAAAAGATAAAAATTGCGTATACCACTTTCTGCCTTCATCACTAGCTTTACTAAGATCCAACTGTAGGCCAGTAACGTAATTGCGAACGCTTTGTATATTCGCAGTGCCGGCTTCTAAGCCTTTAAGCGTATTTAATAATTTGGACGCTTCATCTTCTGCAACATTCAAGTCTTTTGCTAGCGAACTTGCAGCCCATCCAGCCGTTTTAGGGATAAGACCAAAAAAGAATTTGTTGTATTCGTCGCCTAGCGCTTTGGCTGATGCTTTGATTTCGTCGCCAAACTTCATGCCAGATAAGCCGCGCATCTGGTCGTAAAGTTTGAGGAGTGCCGGTCCTGCTTCCTGGTTATATATCTCGGAAAGATCCTTGAGCGACATGCCAGCCTTGTCGTTCATGTCGGTAAAGGCTTGCCCCGCAGCATCCACATCTTTCAGAATTTGCTCTAGGTTTCGCATCTCGAAACCAAGTGACTGCAAAGAAGCCTTGATGACAGGGATAGCAACCGCAGCCAATGTACCGAGAACAACGCCAAGCAAACCAAATGAGGAAAGAAGCTGCGGCAACTGCTGCCCAAGTGCGGTTAAAGCGCTTTGCCCTGAACCGACCTGGACCGCAAAATCTTGAACTTGATAACCTACATTTCGCGCTTGATTGGCGAAATTCTTTTGTGATTCACCAGCATCTTTCAGTGATTGATCGAACGATTTTGTTTGTTGTTCGATGCTTTTGAAAGAATTGCCAAGATCCTGCGCCTTGCGCTTGGCTTCATCGGCATTCTTTTTGAATTCTGCGCTCTCAAGACCAAGACCGACTTGGAGCGCTGCAATCATCTTACCGGCCATTCTTACCCCCTAAAATGTCTAAAAACTCAGCTCGAAATCCTGGCAGACTTGTGAACGCCAGAAAGTCCCGCTCTTGTTTTGTCATGTGATCTGGAGGAATGAAATATTCCTCTAGGTGAGGGAAAAATTCGTTAGGCTTTGCTGCTTTACCGCCCTTAGACCATGATGAAGCAAAGTTATAAATTACCGTCATTAGATGTGAGATCAGAATCAGATTGTGCCTTCCGCCAATCATCCCATCGCGCCACATCAATTCTAAAGCCTGTGTGGTCTCCGTATCAAGTGAATCGAAAACATCGGGATGCTGACCGTTAAAAATTGCCGCAGCCCGAACCTGAAGATACAGAGACCGTGTTAGTTTTTTTTCGTTTGCTCGTAATCAGGATTGACTACGGATTCAATTGATTTCACAAGTTCTGTGATTTCTACTTCCGAAAGCGTCTCGGAAATATCTTCATAAGACAGAGCAAAAAGATCATCACCCTCTTTGAACCCTACAAGCGAAATCATTGCAATCTCGCGCATCTTTGTTATTGCTTTGTATCGAGCAGTTGTCCTCATGGAAACGCCCTGAACTTTTACATCGTCGCCAACAACCTCAATGCCATCATCTTCTGGCGAGCAAAACTCCCAGAGCGAAGTAATAAGTTGCTGATACTCTGCGTCGATCAGTTCTTGAGGAGGCTTCTTCAATTTGTCCATCAACTCTTTCATTTCTGATCGAGTCGGCAAATAAACCTCTAGATCGTGGTCATTAAATTTGACCGTTCGATACTTTTTCCTTTGTATACCGCCAAGTCTTTCCTGTAGTTTCATTTTGGTATCTTTGCCCTTTGTTTTGCTGCCCACGCGTCTAAATTTCTTCCAAGCTGTTCCGCCAAAGACGCGAGCATTTGTGGAGCAGTTGATTCAAAACCTTGTCTAATAAATGGCCTCCCGGCCACTTCCGCTGTACCAAATTCCATCGCTTCGGCTGCAGGTCGATATTGGCCTTTTTGATCTTTATAGCCAACACCAACATCGACATACCCAAAAGCAATTGTATTAGGCGACAGATATTTCTTCCGCTTATCTTTGCCAGTGGCGACTTTTGCGCCTCGCCTAACCTTAGTTCTAAGTTTGCCTGTGTCAACGGGAGCGCCAGCTTTGATACGCGATCTTGTGGCTTCCATTGCTTGACGCAACGCAGGAACTAGCGCTCGCTTTGCGCGAGTTGTCCCAAATTCTTCCTGCAAATCTAAAAGCGTTCTTTCAAACTCTTTTAGACCCTTAACTTCTATCGTTGGCATTGCTGACAATCTTTTTGAAGATTAGATCATTCAATCGAATAACATAATCCACAATTTCTTCTGGTGTCATGTCGGCCCCATGATTCTCTGCCATTTTGTGGCAAAGACTAATGTTGATAAGCCGTTGTTGGGGATACCCAAACCAGTTTTTAGCACCGGTTTGGGCTTGAGCAATCAGATAGCCCAGCAAATCATCACTCGCTCTTTGCATGAGCCCTCAACACTGAAAGACAAACTGCTTCGGCCCCGCCGGGGCTGGCTTCCTGTAAGGCGGCATCCACCTCTTGTAAGGTAAAGGGATGCCCTTTTGCCATTGCATGAAGGTCGCCCCTGAATTCCGCCATAAGCGCCACTAATTCATCAAGTGTTGTTTGACCAGCCATATTGATTGCCTCTTGGATGAATTGTGAAGGTTACTTTAGCCTCTGCGCCTGGAGCAGGATCAATCGTCCACTGACTGACACGCCCATTGAAAGCAAAGTTAACGATATTTGTGCCATCGCTTGCAGAAATCACAAATGTGCGATCAATCGTGCCATTGTAAGCATCTGCGCGAAGCAGCAAAAGATTTGTGTCGCTAGGGTTCCAAGCCGCAACCACGGTCATGCTTGTCGGAGCCGATTGCGTTGGAATCTTATCGGATTGACGCGAGCCGGCAACCGAGAAGTTAGCCATTGCATCATCTTGACCAAAAGCAGGAATCGCTTCAACGGGTACAAGTTGAGCAGAGACCGCAATAGCAGAGGTCGAAGCATAGACACTAAGGTTAGCGGTGGTTAAAGGAGTTGGAGTAGCCCCCGGCTGGCAGTATAGAGAGGCTGAAAAGCCGGGTAAAACTTTATTAGGGAGAGCCATTTTTCACCTCACGAAGGAATGTCCAAAGTCGAGTCTAAAACAATTTGATGTAATTTTGAATCGTTGTCGTATACGTGGAAAAGCCAATCAACGTCTACTTTTGCCACAAAAAATAAGCCGCCAAATGTTCCCTGATAGCCGTGGAGCGCATCGACAATCTGCTGAGCCTTTGAGTAACAATTCGCCATCTGCTGAGCAAAGACTGTCGCTTGAAAGACAGGTCGATCTATACCCTTTACCGACTGCGGCCCCGTATACACCGGCTGATGAACATCTCTTAGCTGCCAAGTTACAAATGTTGGTTCGTCTGCAAAATTACGATTAAAGACAGCATAAACCGGAGTCGGAGTGCAGACCGTCGTTAGCTGCGCCTGTATCGCCTGAGCATAAACAACGGCTGAATTCTGGCCCATTACACCGCTACCGACGGTTCGTTACGGTAACAAGTAAAGGTTACCCACTGCCTATCGTCATGCTCGTAAACCTCAGCAATCCGCCACGGCATGTTTCTGAACGTTATCGAATAATGTTCTTGATCGTCTGAGATCGTACGCATGTTTGGGGTGTAATTCACCGTGAACTCAATCATGTTGTCGTACTGCCTAAATCTTTCAAGCGTCTTGATACGGTTATGCACAGACTTGGTTTTTGCTCGTGTCTGAAACCACGGAGTTTCTGTCGTTGTCTGCTCACCAAGATTGGTAATCCCAAACGTCAAATTGTTGATGGTGATTTGATCGACGCGTAAAACCATCACATCACCAAAGTCTTGTATGGTCTCAATAACTGGTCAATTGCCCAAGGAAGCTGATGCTGCTTAGCCTCGGAGATTGCCGAACGGTTATTGTAGAAATGCGTGAGCAACAAAAGACCCGCTTGCTTGACCACAGGATACTGACCAATAACACTGCCTTGTAGTGTGTACTGGCAGAGCATCGGAGCGGTCATATAGGTGTTGATGTTATTGGGAACCTCAAAAAGAACTAGCTTATTCCCAGTTGGGTCAAAATAATAGTTAGAGCTCGTGATTGTCGTAAGAACTGGCGGGTTCAAATTGTTGTAATACTTGACCGAATTGATTGTTACGCCAGTTTGCGAGACTTCAGGAAAGTCTAAAGAAACTGGAGCTGCCATCAATCCCGAAATTAAGTAACCGACTTCATAAGTTACATTGCAAATCGGAAAGCCCAAATAATCCTCAATAGCCATGCGTGTCGCCAGCTCAAGCGCTTCCAAATAAGCGTCTTGCGACTCATCTGCAAAAAGATTGAGCTGGTTGGTGATTTCGTCGAGCGTGAGCCATTGCGAAACAATGTCACGGTTTGATTGCACTACCTTTTGGTAGTTGAACGGGTTTCTAGAACCCGCCCCGAAATTACCTTGTAGCTGACTTGGCATGTTAGGTTCCGATCAAACGAACACCAGCGGTTACATCGCGGACAGTCGAGACCAAACGCTTCTCAGCGTACATCGTAATTGTTCCAGGCTGCGTCTGCTCCATGCGTTGCAACGTCATTTCCGAATGGTCAACAATCCAGAAGAATCGCGGCCAATTTGCAAGATAAATCGGAGAAGCGCCGACAGCAGGAGCATCCAAGTACGGATTAACAATGACCGGCCAGCCCATGATGTTTACACCCGGGCCTTCGCCTTCTTCACCAGTTTCAACCAGCGTATAGGAATTGCCCCCATGCGTGTACTTGCGAAGGGTTTGCAATGCTGTTGGGTGCATCATCCACGTCGTTCCTAGCATTCTCCAAAACTGACCTGGAAGAGCGTTAGCAACATCAACAAGGCTTTCCCATTCGATGCCGCCAGCATGAGCATAGCCAACCGTGTTGAGCGTATGGATGCCGTTTGTAATGGCTGTTCCTGAGCTGCCATAAGCCGCAGTAGAACCCGCTGTTCCTGCGTACATCTTAAGGCCGCGCAGACCATTGGTCGCGCCTGTGCTTGTCGTTGTCGATCCTGCTTGGTCGTTATTGATAGCCATTGACGCGGCTTCGATCTGGCTAAATTCCATCGCAAGATCTTCAGCTAAAGCGGCATCCAGGCCATTAATATCATCCATCGCTGCCGCGCGAATAGGCATTTGAGCCGAAATCACGCGCATCGGAAGCTGCCAAATGCTCGTGGCAATGTTGGGCGATCCGCTGTTAGCGTTGACCGTATAGCCCCAGGGGTTTGTGCTGTTTGCAGCGTTACCAGTCTTGACCGTGAATTGAATGTCCGAATCTGCGGTCATTGTCTGATTAGCGTAAACCCGGAAAGGGTTCCAATAGCGCAGACTTGTAAAAACATCTTCGTTAAATACCCGGCCACCAACGCCGGAGCCCGAGCCCGTGAGGGCTGAGGCTTCAGCGAGGTTCACCGTGGCTTTGCCCTCGTGGAGAGCCTTTTTCAAGCCTTCCAAAATAACCTGTCTCATAATCTCTCCAAAAGGGAGAGGGCTTTCGCCCTCTTAAATTAAGCCGCAGTGCCGGTCGAGCGATAACGTACGCCGGCGTTAGGATCGCGCACAGATGTTGCTGCGCGAGTCTCGCCGTAGAACGTAATGCTTCCAGGCAAAGTCTGGTCGTAGCGACGCAGAACCATGCTCAGACGCATAACGATAGTGTGGAACAACTGCCAGTCACAGAAATACATCGGATAGTAGGAAGTCGTGCCAGCAGCGCCGGTTGTGGGCTGAGAAGGATTGTCGAGATACTTATTGACAACCACATCAAAGCCAAGCAACTTGCCAACGATGCCATCGTCACGAGCCAAACCGTCGATGTAGATTGGACGCTTCTGATCGTCAACCAAACCACGAATGCCCTGCAACAAGATTGGGTTGATCATAAATCTTGCTGTCGGGGTCCAGTATTGCTGCGGCAAGCTGTAGATGAAGTTAACAACGTCTTTATAGACAATGTTGTTTGCACCGACAGTGTTTGCGTTGGTGGTGAGCTGGTCATACGTTGCAAGGCTATGCAAACCGTTGGTCGTTGCGGTTCCCGAGGTTCCGAAAGAAGCCGTGGAAACTGTGCCGCCCGAATAGGTTGCATTTGCACCAGCATACTGATCTAAACCGCGCAGACCATCAGCGCCGCCAGTCGATACCGAGGTTCCGGTTCCCGATTGATCGTTGTTTTGGATCATTGAGGTTGCCATTGCCTGTTGGAACTCAAGCAGCATATCGTCAACAACGTTGGGCTCAAGACCATCAATATCGTCAAGCGCAGCAGTACGGATTGGGAACTGTGCGTTCAAGTCTTTGAGGATCACCTGCCAGATCGACGTTGCTTCAGTCGTTGATGCGCCGTTATTTTGGACCGTATAGCCCCACTGAGCACCAGCGTTGCCAGTCTTGACGCGGAACTGATAAGCCGAACCGTCAGTTGCAACGATGCGGGAAAGATCCATCATCGGGTTTGCAAGACGCTTAGCAACAAACACGGGATCGTACGCGGTACGGCCACCGACATCGTAACCGGAAGCGGTAAGCGCAGACGCTTCTTTGATGTATCCATCAAACTGATCGACTGATTCAAAGATCTTAACTTCGCGCTCGACCTGATTGCCGCCTTTCACGTACTCTTTTAGTACATCGCGGAAGCGACGGTTTGCCTCACCACGAACAGTCTTGTGGATTGGGCGAATGATTGATGGAGCAGCAATTTTTGCCTCAAGAGCGGCAAGTTTTTGCTCGGTTTCTGCTTTGACTGCTTGGACGGCTTCGGTAACTTGAGTCTTTACGGCCTCGGCGGTCTCAGCGAGTTTTGCAGCGTTAGATGCTTCGATTGCATCCAGTTTTTCAATGACTTTTTCAAGCATGATAGTTCCTTTATCGGGTTGCGATTGCCTTCAGCAGCTCGCGGTATTCGAGCGCTTCCAGCAGTTTCACCGCTGCGTCCGACTCACTCGGCTTAGCGGGTTGAGAAGTAGTCACGGCAGCATCACGCTGCTCTATGATCGACTTCAACAAGCCGGATGCAGCGGCTGCATCCTTTCGAGAAAGCCCAGCGTCACGCAGTGCTTTTTCAATCGTTCTGGGGTTTGGTTTATCCCCCATCCAGTATTCAAGTCTTGAGATCTCGGCTTTGGGATTGTTGGGGTTCATCACAATCGAAACCTCAGCCAATCCGCCTTTCATGATCTGAAAGAAGCTGTCAGGATCATCTGTAGGCTCGCCGTTCTCATCAACCATTTGATATTCGTCAGCATACGCACCAACAGAAACACCACCGACCATGCGCGGCGATTCCTTCATGATCGTATAAAGATCCGATCCTGCCGTGGTATTTAGGAATAGTTTCCCGGTTCCTGTCATGCCTTCGTCCGTAATATCGAACTTCGACCATTCGCCCACGGGCATCATGTCTGAGCTGTGCTGGAAGTACATTGGCAATGGCCTGCCGGCTTCCATCCAACCTTCGTGCCACATCTCAAAAGCTGCTGGCGTGTAGAAGAATCTACGCCCGTCTGCGCCTTCTCTTGCGCCCCAGGTTGTCAGAGTCGCCTCGATCTCGCCGGTTGGTTCGCCGGTTGCCTCATCAGCCATACGGCCAAGCTCAACCTTTGCCTCGGTGACAAATTGAACATGTTTCATAGTTACCTCACATAAACCTAAATGGTGAACCGACCGAGCTTCTTTCTAGTATTCGCTGCGCCGAATGGAGCATTACATCGTCTACATTTGCTGGCATCAAATTCATTTCCTGTATAACTGCTGGCGGCGATTGATACCACTGCATAATTTTCTCAACCGTCCCTTTAGATCTTTCACGCGCTCTTTCTAAGCAAACCTCTAAACCCGGATCAATCAAAACAAACTCAACGCGACGGTTTTTGTAAAGCGCAATGTTTTCTTGTTTAGGGCTTGTATCGATAATGTAAGCATCCGATTTTAAACCCTGAAATACTCTTCGTATCGCAGCCTCTCTTACAGCAAAAGCCACTTCTCTTATGTCGCCGGTTGATCTATGGCTAACCATCGAACCAAGCGCTTTAGCTAACGCATCAAAATCAACAATCACATCATCCGGTCCACGCACTTTCTTTATGTAAGTGCTTTTGCCTGAGCAGGGAGCGCCAATAACTACTTTAACTTTTCCGCTCATTCACCCGCTCTTTTTCTTGTCGTTTGCCATCAACCTGTTTCGGCGGCGGCTTGCGCTTTGCCGCTTCCTTTTTAAGACGCTGGAGAACATTTTTAAGCATTTCCAGCTCGTCCGGTCTTGCCTATGACCTTAAGATTTCCGCCACCGCCAGTATCCTGCGGCGAAGAGCCGGGAATAGGCTTATCAATACCACCGGCAGCAAGCAGAGAATCACCATCGTCCACGCTATCAAGCCCAAGATAGTCTCTAGCTTCGTTGGGAGTGAGAATGCCATTCTTAACCCCTGCCACAACATAGTTCATCTGATCCAGCGGAGCGCCTTTCAGGAAATCCTGCGTCTGAAACTGCACATACAGATTTGGATAACCACCAAGAAGGCTTGTCTTTAGCTTCTGCTCGATGTTCGTGATGAACGGCATCATGGTTGACTTGTAGAACTCGTCAAGCATCGTCTGTGTGTTGTTGTACTTAGACTCACCCACGCCGATCATCGCCGGCGGAACACCAAATAAGCCAGCAATCCGCGCCATCGTTTGTTTCTTGAGCTCTCGCGCATCTACATCTTGCAACGTCAAGGGCTTAATACTTTCGTACATCATACCTTGGTCTAAGAGCATCGACTGCCCAGGCTTGCTCAAGTCTGAGGGCTGGCTGTTAAGCATGTTCGTCCATGCTTCTTTTAGCCGCGCCGCGATCTCTTTAAACTTAGAGTCCGGTATGACTTGCTCGGTACGGAACAAGCCAGAAGGCTTTGCGCCGTTAAGCATGATGAAGTTAGAGTAAAGATCAATGTCTTGATCGAGCGAGATCAGCTCGACAGCTTGCAAGCGGTTGAAAGACGAAGACCCCTGCCAAGGCTCGCTCTTTACATGCATAACCTGGAAGTATTGCAGTGGCTCGTCTTTGTTAAACCCGTAAGAAGAGCTTGTAAGCGTGTAGAACGGGTATCTCGTCTCGGAAATGCGCGGAACGATCAGCGTCGAGTCGAGAACGTAGACTTCAAGTGGAACCTGTTGCGGATCGGCTTCGTTCTTTCTCCAGAGTAACACAAAAGTCTCACCGGCTAACTCATGCCACATCGTGAACTGATACCAAAACTCGTATTGGCTTTGGAAGTTATTAGGCTGAGCAAGCAAGTTAAGAATCGACTTTGCGCGGTTCTTTTCGCGCTCGGGAACCCCAGGTTCCGTCTGCGTGTCGACTAAAGTACCGTCAGCTTGCCGCGACATGATCTTTACAGGCAATTGTGCAAGCGCTCTAGCCTTAGTTCCGACGCAAGCCATGACCGTCGAGTTTCTGGCAAGCGTTGTAATATCTAATGAACGTCCAGCTTCGTTGACAGCAGATGTCGTTACATAGAGAAGTTGGTTAGATCCGTAGCCCTGCCCCTTACCTCGGAGCATGACGTTGTTACCCAAAACAGTGTTGCCGAACAACGAATTCGACTCATTTTGAGTTGGTTTCTTGCGGAATCTGTCGAATATGCCCATTTTTAGCCCTAAAAGACCCTGAATCCGTATGATTCAGACGGCATCGGATTGTCAAGAGAGCAGTGCATGGCGATTATGAGGGCAACGATCCCGTCGACCTTCGCGTGGCGGTCAACTCCGGCCTTTTTCACCTTGATGTTGCCCTGCACATCCACAAACACTTCGCAGTTTCCCAATTGGTGGCCTAAAAACGGGTTGCCATCGTGTTTGATTTTATGGCCGAGAATAAGCCGCTCTACATGTTTGGAAGGGTTGGAAAGTACCGCCATACCCTGACCAACTTTTTTAACCGGCATTCCAGCTTCGTATAGTCGCGCAACCAGCGCAGCCGCATTATATGCGTCGTAGCCAACCTCACGAACGTCGTATTTCTGGCTTTGTCCCAGAATATACTCCGAAATCTCGCGGTCGTCCATAACATTGCCTTCGGTCAGATGCAAAATGCCCGAATTAATAGCCTGTCGGAAAATATCCTGGTAATGCGCTGGTAGAAGGTCGAACCCATCTTCGGGAAGGAAGAACTTCCACTCGGCTTCGTAATCATCCTCGGCATAACGCTTAAGCGTACAAACCGCGTTTAGATCTCGCGTTGCTGCCAAGTCAAAACCGATAAATACCGCTTCGGGCTCACGGTCTGTAAGACCTACAGCTTCATCCCAATGTGAACGATCTACCCACGCAGTTTCGGCGGAAACGTAGACGTTAAGTGTTTTGCAGAGAAACTCGTTGAGCGCTGCCGGCTTTATCTTGGCTTCCTCGCATCGAGCGGCAATCGCATCGTGTGAGACCGAGATATTGTGCATCGGATTGGCTTTATGCCAAACCGTCGGGTCTCGCCAATCGTCGCCAGCATCCAGCGAATAAAGAAGCCCGAACCATCGCGGGTTATCCGGCACGTCTTGGTGAAGAATATGCTCCATAACCTGGAGATCTTCAAAGAACTTAGTATCGCGGGTAAATGAAGCCGTGGTTATATATAGCCTTAACGGATTTGCTCGCGCTACCATCCCAGAATGCAAGACCTCAATCGTATTCCTGTCGATGATCTGCGAAGCCTCGTCGATGATCGCGCAAGAAGGGTTGAGCCCGTCACCCGTACGCTTGGTATCCCTGCTGAGCGCTTTGAACACCGACTGAGAGTCGCCGTTCTTCACTATCGTGAACTTGCCAGGAATGAAGAGACCAGAGACCTCCCGGGGAAGGGTTTCGATAAATCCCTTAGCAGTCGTGAAAACAATGCTTGCCTGATCTCGATTAGTAGCGACTGTGTAGACCTCTGCGCCGGCATCGCCAAAGGCCAGCTCGTAAAGAGCGATCAGAGCAGTAAGGGTTGATTTCCCTGCCTTCCTCGGGATGTAAACAATGACATCCTGAACCATGCGCTTAGACCGATCCCGCTTAAGACGGAATCCGTAAATCGCGCAGATGATGAGAACCTGGAAGGGCTCGAGGTTTACGGGTTGCCCTGTCCATTGACCTTTTACATGTCGGCAAAGACTTGTGAACTGTAGGAAGTGATTGACCGCGCCAGGATCAAAGACATATTCCCACTCTTTGTTTTCGAGGTGGTTTAGAAACCGCTGGCAGGCAAGACGGACGTTTCGGCAAGCGTTGATCTCGCCTTTAGCTACTGCCGCCGCGTAAGTAATGCCATCTTCTAATTTCATGTTCCAAATTTAGGACCAGACAGGAACTCGCCCATCTTGCTGCCATCCTCTAGTTTGTTTGCAGCCAGCCTAGAGCGAGGCGTGAGCCCCATTTCGTTCATCAGCTTGACTGCGTTTTCCATTGCTTTGTTAGCAAGGGATATGTAAGGGTTAGGGGCATGTGTTTTGCCGCCGTTAGTCTTTACCACCAACGGATGCTTAGCCTGTTCTTTTCGAGCGTCAATATAAAGCTGCACTTGATCGGCAAGCATCATCAGCGTGTGGCGATCCTGATCGGAGCCGATACCGTAGACGGTATATAGATAGTCCGCGGTCTCGCGCACGAACCGCTCTCGGCTAAATAGGGTTGGATCGTCTGCCCATTCTGCAAACGGTACGCGGATCTTAATTTTTTCTGGCAGCGGTACGCCAGTGTTCTCGCCCTTTGTCCCGTGTACCAAATGAACTTCAGGTGGATATTTCCTCTGCATTTTCGAGCCTCGCTTTCTGTCCGGTGAATTCTTCCCATCGCTTAACGATGACATCGCAGTATTTTGGGTCTAGTTCCATCAGCCGACAAGAGCGCCCTGTTTTTTCGCAAGCAATAAGCGTTGAACCTGAGCCCCCAAATAGGTCAAGCACGACATCCTCTCCTTTGCTGCTGTTAAGAATTGCCTCCTCTGGAAGGGCCACAGGCTTTTGTGTTGGATGGACATAACTCGCCTGCGCGTCACGACCAATTTTCCACACGGTAGTTTTGGCCCTATCACCACAGAAAAAGTGTTTTCCGCTGCCCTCTTTCCACCCATAAAGGATCGGTTCGTGTTGAGCGCGATAGTCTTGCCAACCCATGCCAGCAGACTGCTTGACCCAAATGATCGTTGATGATTTTTTAAACTGCTCTGCAAAGGTCTTTTCAAAGGCCAACTTTGGTCCGCTTTGACTGTCAGGATGGCAAACGTAAATGCAGGCAAGCGGCTTCATTACTGCAACGTATGTCGCAAAAACATCTCGACAAAATTGCTCAAACAACTCGTCCGACATGTTGTCGTTTTTAATTGGCCCGAGTTTATTTTTTTCGCCGCGTCCCTCATACGCAACGTTGTAAGGCGGGTCAGTAAATACAAGATCCGCTTTAACGCCATTCATCAAGCGCTCCGCTTCGTCCACGCTCGTACTATCCCCGCACATAAGCCTATGCTTGCCTAGTATCCAAATATCCCCAGGCTTGGTAATAGGTTCCTCTGGAGTCTCAGGTACGGCATCCTCGTCTGTAAGCCCTTCGTTTACAACTTCCGGCCTTAGCGCGTCTCTTTCCTCTTCGCCAAAACCAACTAGGTTTAGATCTACGCCCTCAAGCTCCAATTCTTCGAGCTCCAGGTTCAAGAGCTCTGCATCCCATCCGGCATTCAGCGCTAGTTTGTTGTCAGCAAGAATCAGCGCTTTCTTTTGGGTCTCGGTAAGGTGAGTTAGCTCTATCACCGGAACTTCTTCCATCCCAAGTTTCCGAGCTGCGGCCAATCTTCCGTGGCCGGCAATTAAACCTTTTTCACCGTCAACCAAAATCGGGTTCGTCCAGCCAAACTCTTTTATCGACGCAGCGATTTGCGCGACTTGCTCGTCTGAATGCGTTCTTGCGTTTCTTGCGTAAGGGATGAGATCCCCCACGCGAGTCATGACCACGCGGGGAATTCCCTGTTTTTTTAAGCTACCCAATTGGAATAATCCTTTTGGGTAGCCTTATCGTGACTGGGAAACAGATCGGAAGAGCGTCGTGTA
>OGWL01000037.1_pt1 | contig 19220 bp, 27 predicted proteins | sample 1576031 | NCBI WGS metagenome assembly OGWL01 (sample SAMN07581535, study PRJEB24739) | freshwater metagenome | place: Singapore | collected 2015-01
GTTTCCCAGTCACGATAAAGCAGGTAGCATAACCGGATTACCAACATCTACAATTGTAATTAATAATATAAACGAAACTATTAATGTATTAAATGCTTTTTCAGAGCAAATAGCAACACAATATGGTTCAAATTATTTAAGTATATATGATATAGGCTCTGATTTGCCATTAGTTTTAAATTTAGAATTGGCATCATTAGCTTTTCCAAACCCAATAAAATTACCAGAAGAAATACAAATTGAAAGGTTACCTGAAGAAGGTGGTTTTTTACCATTACAACCTGCACCGGAGGGTGAGGTTGGTGAACCAGAACCATTGGATTTTGATAAGATATATTTTGATTGTACAGGCTCTAATAATTTTATCAATAGTTTTTTAAGTGCATCTGGATGGATTACATCATCTACAATAAGTTTTGATATTGGGGTTGATTTATCTAATAATAGAGCAGAATATATAACCATAAATTCTGCATCATTTAATTCTAATAACTATATTACTAATGATGAGATACGATTTAATTTACACAATCATTTAATTACGAGTAGTTTATCGGTAGCACAAGTTAATAATTTAAGTGGTTCAAAATATTCATTTAATGAATTCAAAAATGTATTGGATGCAAACAAAGATAATACTTACGCAAGATTTTCAATAGAGCGATATGGTAGATTTTTAAAATGCTATTTTGAAGATGGGGTATTTAATTCATCTTATTATTTGGTAAGAATTGTATAATATAAAATATAATGAAAAAATTTCGTTCAGTTGATAATGGGTATGTAGACCCTATTCAACATACATTAGAGGTATTAAAAAAATACCCATCTACAAAAATATATATTGGAACTGATTCCCAAAATGTGGGGATTGAAACCACATATGTAACTGCTATTGCTTATAGGTTTGGTATAAGAGGAGTTCATTACATTTATACTAAAGAAAAAATACCAATAATAAAAGATATATTTAAAAGATTATTTGAGGAATGTTCACGAACAATTGAATTAGCAGAATGGTTTACCCAGCAAATAAATGTAAAAGTTGAGTTGGATATGGATTATAATGATGATGGGTATTGGCCCTCCAATAGATTAGTTTCATCTACATGTGGTTGGGCAAGTTCATTGGGATATAAAGTAAATATAAAACCAAATGCTCAAATAGCAACAAAAGCAGCAGATTATCACTGCTCATAATTTGGATTATTAAAAATAATTTTGTATATTTACATAATATGCGAGGGAAGAATTGGAAGAAACTCGCCGGGCTACCAGCTCGGAGATGGTGTGGTGGCAACACCCCCTCGCTCAATATTGGGCCCATAGGTAAAGGGATATACCCACAGATTTCTAATCTGTTATTCTTGGTTCGAGTCCAAGTGGGCCTACTAATTATAAAAAAAATAATTGTATTTATTTATAGTAAATTTGGAAATACCAAAAAGGTTTCGTATATTGTATAAAATTTAAAACACTTTAATTATGAAAAACACATTTTTTTTAATTGCGATTGCTGGTTTGATTTCATTAACTTCATGCTCTAACACCGAAACTACTGAAGAAGTAGTTGAGACACCGGTAGAAGAAGTGGTTAGTGATACAACCACAACTGTTACTGATACCACTTCTACACCAGAAGCTGCACAGTAATTAAATTCCCCATATTGGGGAAATCTTGCGGGTATCGTATATTGGTATTACATTCGCTTTCCAAGCCTATGAAGGTGGTTCGATTCCATCTATCCGCTCAATAAAAAATTATGAGTCAATTAGGACAGGTAATTCAAATAAATGATTCTATTTATCAAATTTATAGGATTATACGGGAAGAAGGGGTATTGAATGTGGATGGTATAAAAAAATTTTGGAAATGTTCTCACGCATTTAGAAAAGATGGGGTGCTATATTTTTGTAGAGAAATAGTATCTATACCATTTAAGGAAATAAAAGATGGAGTTAATTAATACATATCCCGTCAAAAAATCCGACTTAGGTTTTCACGGAAATCTTTTTGGTGGAAAAGCATTAGCATGGATTGATGCTTCTGCTGCTGCTTATGCCATGCAAGTATGCGATACACCCCGTGTAGTTACTATTAAAATAGAAGAATGTCTATTTAAAAAACCTGCAAAAGAAGGGCAGTTATTAAAAGTTTACGGGAGTGTTAATAGCATAGGAAATACATCGGTTAAATTATACATTGAGGCTAGAGCCCATAATGTATATACCGGAAATCAAACAACGGTAGTATCTACCTACATTACATTTGTAAGAGTTGATGAAGAGGGTAATTCGATACCCATATCAGAACGAGTTAAAATTAAATACGGATTTTCTAAAAATACTTAATAATTTTTTAATCCCATTTTAATCTCAAAATTTGGTGAATTAAAAAATATTACTTATCTTTGTGTATTAAATATTTATTGATATGAGTAAAACACATCGAGATAAAAAAGTGCTTGACTTTAATGGGGGTTGGACTTCCGGTGAAGCCGCTCGTCAAATTGGTAAAAAAATGACAGAAAAGGTTGTCCCGTCTGAAAAAGTATATTCACGAAAAAATAAATCTTGGAAAAAAGATTTAACACAAATTTAACATTGAAAGTTTGGATATATTCCAATTCTTTATTATCTTTACATTGTAAGTTAATCCCCATTATATGAAACAATACAAAAATCGAAAATCTTATTACTCTGACTTCTGGTTGGATAAATCTATGTTCGAACCCAATCGGGTTAGTCATTATGGAGAATCTGCCCACAAAAGCGACCTTATTAAGTTGGCCTCCTACAAACGGGCCATTGGTAATTTTGTGAATATTGTAACAGGCAAATCAATTCCCGTCAAATTTTCCACCGGCGACCAATCTTATACAGATGGTGATACTGTGGTAATTTCCTCTAAACTTGATGATGCTGAGTTTGACCCAATTGTTGGTTTGGCTCTTCACGAGGGTTCACACATTAAGTTGACCGATTTCTCATTACTTAAAAAATATTTCGGTAATAGTGCCGTTACCCCAACAAAAATTCAAAATAAAATTGATAGTAATCCCGATATAAAATGGGATATACTTTCCACTATGAGCCGTTATTTAAAAGATATTCTTAATATTGTTGAGGATAGGCGTATTGATAGTTATGTTTATAATTCAGCGCCTGGCTATCGTGGTTATTATCACTCTATGTATGATAAATACTTTAATGATAGTATTATTGATAAGGGTTTAAAATCGAATGAATACACCACAGAAGATTGGGAATCTTATATGTTCCGCCTTATTAATATCACTAATAAGAATCGCAGGATAGATGCTCTAAAAGCCCTTTCCACCATTTGGAATTTGTTAGATTTGAATAATATTGGTAGGTTGAAAACAACTGAAGATAGTATGGATTTGGCTTCCGAAATTTTCTTAACTATCTATGATGCCGTTGCTAATGAAAAGCAAGATGGTAATGGCGGTTCTTCCAATGATAATTCTCAAAATAATAATAGTGGTGATGGTTCATCATCCGGTCAATCGCCAATGAGTGGTGATTTTGACACTCCACAAACGGGTAATGAAAGCATGAATTCTTCTGCCGGTGGTGGTGAAGGTGATGAGGGTGAAAATAATGATGAGGGTGAAAATAATGATTCGAATATTGATAGTGGTGATGGTAATTTAGACACTCCTAATGATAGTGGTAAATCTACTTCGGGTGGTACTGATAAACTTAGCCCGAATAATAAAAATAAGCTTGATAGGGCTATCAATAAACAAAAAGATTTTTTACGAGGTAATATCTCTAAAAAGAAAATGAGTAAAACCGATTCGAATACTGTAAACGCATTAGAAGAATCCAATGTTGATTTAAAGAATGTTTCGGTCACAAATGATGATGGTGGTGTTATGAGGACCGATTGTTATGTTGTAAAAAAACTTACAAAGCAATTAATTGAATCTCGAGCGTTTGAAATGACTACCACGTATTCGTGGTGGATGAACGAGGGGCAAAGAAGTGTTGATAAGGGTATTTCTTTGGGTGTGTTGCTTGGTAAAAAACTTAAAACGCGGGATGAAAATCGTAGTTTAATTACTCCTCGTCTTAAATCGGGTAAAATATCCTCACGTATGTTGCACGAAATTGGGTTTGGTAATTTTAACATTTTTGATAAAATTCAATCTAATTCAGTAAAACCTGTTACTCTTCATATTTCAATTGATGCTAGTGGCTCTATGGGTGGAGATAAATGGAATAAAACACAAACGGCTGTAGTTGCTATCGCTAAGGCCGCTTCAATGACATCAAATATAAATGTGGTTATTAGTTATAGGAGTACTTATTCAACATCACAACAAGATAAACCACTTATTGTTATTGCATATGATAGTAGGGTGGATAATTTCTCAAAAATTAAAACACTGTTTTGCCACCTGACACCAGCGGGTACAACACCTGAAGGGTTGTGTTATGAGGCTATTATGAATGAGATTTTGAACACTAAAGATAATTCGGAAAAATATCTTATTAACTTTTCCGACGGGATGCCCCAATTTCGTGATGATAAAATAAGGTACACCGGAGATGTTGCTGTTAAGCACACCGCCTCCCAAATAAATAAAATGAAGATGAATGGTGTTAGTGTTTTATCCTATTATGTATCTTCGGGTGGTGGTGATTATAATATGAATGTGTTCTCTGAGATGTATGGTAAAGATGCCAGATTTGTGAACGTGACCGAAGTAATTGAATTGGCTAAAACATTAAACGCTAAGTTTGAGGTAGGTGTCCAATAAAATGGACATTTACCCCCAAACTTTTAATAAACTTAATATAAATTTAACATTAAAAGCTTGGATATTAATCAAATACTTATTATCTTTACATTGTAAAATAAATCACTTAACCCCCAAATTATTATGAAAAATCAAAGATTCGTTTTCGGTACTATCGTTGAAAATAATGGTGTACTATTGTTCAAAGACTCCGCTGGGGCTTTGTTCAACATCCCTGCTCTTAATGAGCCGGGCAGTTCGCTCAATCGTAGGGCAAAACAGGCCGCTAAAAACCCTGATAAATTCAGTTTCAAAATTAGGGTGAAGGGTTCGTTTACATCCGGTGAACTTTGTTTTGGTCGTGTTCCAATTTCCAAAGTAACGGATAATTCTCCGGTCTTAAATTTCAATAAGCCAAACGGTGGATTGGCCCAATATTCTGTGGATGCCGTACCTACTACCCCACCTATTGTTAGTAATCAGGTAGAAGTTGCTCCGGTTGTTATGCCTGAAAATGTTTTGAATTTTATCCACAACGAGGCAGCATCCTTAAAACCAAAGATGTTGTTTATGCCGGAATTAAAGTGGAAATATTTAATTCGAAACATTCTTCGTGGTAAGAATATTATGATGACAGGTGCAGCTGGTTGTGGTAAAACTATGGCGGCTAAAGCAGCAGCAAGTTCTATTGATGGTTATAATACCTTTATCATCAACTTGGGAGCTACACAAGACCCCCGTAGTACTTTGATTGGTAATACTCAATTTGATACCACTAAAGGTACGGTGTTTAATCAATCACCATTTGTGAAAGCAATCCAAACACCAAATACGGTGGTGGTGCTTGACGAGATTACGAGGGCTCACCCCGAAGCATGGAATATTTTGATGACTGTTCTCGATCCTGGTCAACGTTATCTCCGACTTGATGAGGCAGCCGATTCACCAACTATTAATGTGGCAGATGGTGTTTCCTTTATCGCTTCCGCTAATATTGGTAATGAATATACGGCGACACGATTGCTTGATAGGGCGATACTTGATCGATTTACGGTTATTGAGATGGATTCTCTTACAAAAGATGAAGAGGCTGAATTGCTCTCTATGATGTACCCCTCTGTATCAAAATCCTTAATTGAGGGTGTTGCGGAAATTACTTCAATGACCCGTGATGAGGTTAAATCGGAATCACCAAAATTGACCAACTCATTATCTACCCGAACTGCGGTGGAGATTGGTTCGCTGTTGTATGATGGTTTTAGTTTACAGGAGGCCGCTGAAATTGCTATCTATCCTTTCTTTGATAGTACGGGTGGTGCTCAATCGGAGCGTGTGTTTATGAAGCAGTATGTTCAAAAGTTTATTAAGGTAGGTGAAGAAAATCTCTTCAATACTGAAAACACTACTGTTGATAATCCTTTCTAAAATTAATATGGGATATAATAAATTTAAGTGGTGGAGACGGGGGCCGAAAAAACGGCCTCTTTCTCAAAACTCCCACCTATTTGATAAGATACAAAATGGTGATTTTGATATATCACAATTTTTTATAGATGCTATTAAAGCAAGAGAGAATGCTAAAAAAGCATATGATAATGCTTATAAAAAGTATGGTGGGCGTGATGAATCATCCAGAAGGCAAAGTGCTCTTGATGCTGGTAAAATGCATAGGGTTCGTGCTTTAAAGCTTGAGTTTGAGGGTGAGTTAGATGAAATTCGCATATTGAATTCTCTCCGCACAGAACTTCACAAAAAATTTGGGGTTGATATGTGGGATGAGATGATGAATGAAGAACCAATGGATTTAGAAGAATTATATAATTATTACTATCAAAAAAGTTTGGAACTTAAAAAATAATTTTGTATATTTGTGTATGATGTATGACCCTAAAAATCCTTTATCCGGTGAGGATATAGAAAAATTAAATGATTATGAATTGTTTGAATATTTGGATAGTAAATCAAAATATATGGAACAATTTACTACCGAACTATCCGGTTATAAACTAAAAAGATTTGCTTATGCTTCTGCTGCCATTAATGGTGGTAAAGTATCAAGCGAACAACACAAAAAGTTAGACCTGATGGGGAAAGAAAATTTTAATAAAGCATGTGAAAAAGTTGTAAACAATTTAAAAAAATAAAATTATGATGTACTATTTAGTAAAAGTAAAAGTTGAAACTGATAGCGGTAATGGTAAAATTAAAAAGAATACTGAGCAGTATTTGGTAAAAGCAGTATCGGTTACTGATGCAGAAGCCCATATTACGGCATTCTTACAAAGCTCTCCATTGGAGTTTGAAGTTAGTTCAGTCACACAAACAAAAATCTTAAATGTAATTGGAAATTAATATGGTATATAATATTGGTGATAATATAGTTGTGAATGTTTACCGAACACCGTGTGTTGGTAAAATAATTGCTAAAAACAAAATTAGAAATAGTAACGCATACGATGTAAAACTTGAAGATGGCAGATTAATAGAAAATTGCTCTCTAAATAAAGAAGTAGCAAATGGGTTTTTAATTAACAAACGTTTGACCGAATTATTTAATGAACGTTATAATCCCAAAACAACTGAAAATGAAACCCAACAAAGTTAATTTATATAAAAGTTTTGTATTGAAAAAATATCCAAAAGCCAAATTAACAATTACATCGGATGGTTTGTATAAAATATATAATGGTATTGATGGGTATATTGGTGAAGAAAACCTAATGCCTCCACAAAAAAATGAAAGTGATGCATGGTTTTGGGCTAAAGAATCTATTAGGACAACTCAAAATATAAATAGAACGCATCCCGATAGGGTTATTATGGAATTTGATGAAACTAAATTTGATAGAATATCAAATAGAAATAAAAGGTCAAAAAAACACAATAATTAATTTTATTTTATATACTTATTTATGTATAACAACTAAATATAAAAGTTATGAATAACAATAAGTATAAAAATACACCTATTAAAAGTTTTGTAAATAACTCATTTGCTACCACCCAAAAACATGATGCTAAAACTCAAAAATATAATGGTAATAATTATAGTCAAATAGATTTACAAATTAACCCAGAGTTAAAACCAACTGATTATCCACTAAAACCATTTACTGAAATTGGTAGTTTAAAAATAGGTAACGCCGAATTGATTGTTACTAAGTCGGAAATTGAAAGAATTATAGAAACACTACAAGAGGCTTTACATACTGTTGAAAAAAAATATAGATTAAATATTTTTAATTAGTAAAATGTATATTACCGGATCAATCCAATCAACACCTGAATTTGATAAAATAAAACATGCGCTGTTTGGTGGATATGGTCAATTTGATGAGAATGGGTTTGAAATATCTGAAAAAAACACTACGGGTGCATTAAACCTAACCAACGAAGAACCTTTATTAATTAATAAAGATGTATCTTTTCCAGAATATATTGAAAATTGTTGTGAGATTTTAAAAAATAAAAAAGAACCATATTTTACTTTAATAAAAAAGAATCTTAAAAAAAAGTTTTTTAAAACTGATGTAATTATTGATGAGTTGTATAAAAAACAAATGCGGGATAAATTACAACTAATTCTAAATAAAACTTATTTCAATAATAATTCAGTATTAGAAGAAGTTGTTTGTATTTTGGATGAATATTTGTTAGAAACAAAAACGGCCATTTCGATTGAAACTTTAAATTGGTTAAATGAAGAATATAAAAAAATGTAACTATTTATGAATATGGAAAAAGTAATTTGGAATATCGATGATTTTGATTTTTATCAATCATTATCAAACAAAGATAAGTTAATTTATATTACAGATATGTATTCCGGATTCTTTAATAAGTTTGGAGATGATGAGGATGATGATTACATTGATGATGTAAATGAAATAAATGATAAGCACCAAATATTAGATACTATAAAAATAGAATGCGACAAAGAGGAAGATTTGAAAGAAACCTTAAATACCATTTGGTTAGATGGCATTATTTTTAAAAAAATTAGTTTGATTAAATCCGATAAAAAAATAGTATGTATTCTGCGTGTTATGGGACAATTACCACCAATATCATTAAGCTAAAAAATTAATTTGGTATGGTATTTGATTACATATAAAAAAATAACCTGAGGGCACAACCGACTACCGAAAGGGGTCAAAATTAAAATTATGTTTAACAATTAAAAATAGATTTAAGGACTATTATGACACACATTAAAGAATTTCCATTTTCACCATTTGATATTTTGGTGAAAAACTTTTTCACAAGCGATTCGTATTTCGCTCCTGCTATGGATGTAAAAATTGGGCATCCCGTAGATATATACGAAACTAAAGATGGTTTATGTTTTGAGGTAGCGGGGACAGGTCTTACCAAAGAAGATATTAATATCAATATCGAAGGAGACCTATTAAGAATTTCCTATTCTAAAAAAGAAGAAACCAATAATGAGGTAAATTATATTCATAAAGGTATTTCAAAACGTTCCTTTAATTTGGGATATAAAGTTGCCCGAAAGTATGATTTAAATTCAGCAGATGCAACAATGGAAAATGGTTTACTTAAAATTGTAATACCATTTGCTGAAGAATCAAAACCAAAGAGTTTGAAAATTAAATAAGTTATGTAACCCGTGCCCTTGGGTTATTTTTTAAATAAGTTATGTATGATAAAATACGCCGACGTAGTTGTAGATTTACAAGCAGGTGATACTGGTAAAGGTAAAGTTGCTCATTCACTTTGTAAAAGTGGTGAATATACTCATGTGATTAGATATAATGGTGGTGGAAACGCCGGTCATACCGTTTATCATAAAGGGAAAAAATTTGTAACCCACTACATACCCGTCGGTGTATTTTATGGAATAAAATCAATTATAGGTCCTGGTTGTGTAGTTAATTTTATAGATTTATGCAAAGAGTGGGGGGAGTTAGAAGATAATGGTATTAATGTGTCCGATTACCTGCATATTGATAAAAGAGTTCATTTAATTCAGCTTGAACACCTGATGGAAGACCAAAAAGATACTGATATTGGAACAACCAAAACCGGTAATGGACCTGCGTATAGAGATAAGTATGCAAGAAAGGGAATTAGAGCTGGTGATAAATTGGATTCTAAATTCATAATTGATATTTATGAGGAATTACATAATTCAGACCCATCTAAAATTTTATTTGAAGGTGCTCAAGGATTTGAATTAGATATTGATTGGGGAGATTACCCATATGTAACCTCATCTCATTGTACAGTTGGTTCTGCTATATTAAATGGAGTTCCACCACAAAAAATTAGAAAAGTGTATGGTGTAGCAAAAGCATATAGAACTTATGTGGGTGCTAAAACATTTGAAGGAGAAGATGAAATATTTGCTAAAATAAGAGAATTGGGAAACGAATATGGTGCTACCACCGGTAGAAGTAGGCAGATAAATTGGTTAGATGTAGATTTACTTATTAAAGCAATCAATATAAATGGTGTAACCAACTTGATTTTTAATAAAATTGATGTATTAGAAAAATGCGGTAAATTAAATTTCGTTTATGGTGGTGAACTACGAAAGTTTAAATCTTTGAGTACATTTGAAGCAAACTTAAAATCTATTGTAAATACTAAATGCTCTTCAGTATTAAATATAACTTTTAGTTATACCCCATTTGATATATAAAAATTTATTTCTCCCAAAATAATTTGGAACTTTGGGATTTTATAATTATCTTTGATTAAAAAATAAAAATTAAAAACTTATTATGACAAATTTAGGATACGCTTGCATCAATATGACATTGGGCAAGAAAAAGATTACCACAAATAGGGGTATGATTAAAAAGACCTTCTTAAAAGAGGGTATTAATAGAGCATCTGAGTTGGGTTTACAAAACACCAAAGATCTTTTAGAAATAATTAAATGGAATGAGCAGCAGGGTATAAAACTATTTAGAACCACTTCTAATTTATTCCCCTGGTCATCTGAGTACGAATTATCAACCATGCCTCATTTCACCACTATATCGAATCTGTTGAAAGATATTGGAGTATTGGTGTCCAACTATGGACAACGAATTACGTCTCATCCTGGCCCCTTTAATGTACTCGTTTCACCAAACGAAAAGGTAGTTCTAAACACCATAAATGACCTTTCTCTGCATGGTGAGGTGTTTGACCTTATGGGCTTGAGTAGAACTCCTTATAATGTAATTAACATACATTGTAATGGTGTCTATGGGGATAAGATTTCAGCGATGGATAGATTCTGCCGAAACTTTGATAGGTTACCTGATTCAGTTAAAACCAGGCTGACAGTAGAAAATGATGATAAGGGTAGTATGTATTCAGTAAAAGACCTGATGTATATACACAAACAAATTGGAATTCCAATTGTATTTGATTATCACCACCACAAGTTTTGTACAGGAGATTTATCGGAGAAAGAAGCATTGGAAATGGCCATGTCAACTTGGCCGAAGGGTATTAAGCCTGTGGTTCATTATTCCGAATCAGCAATTGGTAAAATACCACAAGCCCATTCCGATTATATTTTTGATAAGATTAATACTTATGGATATGATTTGGATATTGAGGTTGAAGCAAAAATGAAAGAATTAGCGGTTCTTAATTACTTGAATAAGTATGGGCATAATTAACCGTTATGTACTTATTATCATTTTTTTATATTTATTTCATATTAACAAGTTACTTATTTAACCAAGTAACCTTTTTAACAAAATAGGTTTTGATAATAAATACAAACGGGAAAGTTAGTAAAGTTAAAAATTTGAGAAAAATATGAAAAAATTTTTTACGAGAAAAAATGGGTTTATAACTTTAATGATTTTATCAACATTCAGCCTTGCCGGCTCTGCTGCATACTATTCTGTTTTTGGATTAAGTTCTTTGTTTGCTGGAGCCAAAACTGAAGTTATGATTATGGCAGGTTCTTTGGAATTTGCTAAATTAATTTTAGCATCCTACCTACATAATTATTGGAAAACTATTGGTTGGTTAAAGTGGTATTTAACAACAGCAGTTGTAGTTCTTATGTTGATTACATCATTGGGTATATATGGTTTTTTAACATCAGCATATCAAACTACGAGTGATAAGTTTAATATTCTAAACAAAGAAGTTGGTGTGGTGGATATTAAAAGAACCAGATTTAAAGAACAACTTGCGGATTACAATCAAGAAAAAAGAATGTTGGAAGCATCCATATCATCACTTAGAGGTGGGTTGGCAAGTAATAACTCATTAACAGAACGAGGAGCGGTTTCACAAAGAAGGGTTTTGAGTTCTGAGTTAAAAACTGCTATTAATCAAAGGGATGAATTAACCTTAAAAATAGAGGCGATGAATGACTCATTGACATCTTTGGATTTAGTTATTTTGGATAAGGAATCCAATAATGATGTTTCTGCTGAAATAGGTCCATTAAGATATTTGGATAAATTAACTGGATGGGGTATGGATAAAATTGTAAATTGGTTTACTTTATTAATTGTATTGGTATTTGACCCACTTGCAATCGCAATGGTTATTGCTCTAAATAAACTTGTAAAACAATTAAAAGAAAATATCCAAAAAACTATTTCAGTAAAAGATGAAGAACTTGAAATTGCTTCATTAGAAGATTTAAAGTTTATTGAAAAAGAGGAAGTGGTTGAAGAAGAGGTTAAATCTAAAATTGAAACTCCAATTGAAGAAAAGCCTGATGTGGTATTTGAACCAACAACCGAAGAAGGTATTGATTTATATAATGAAAAAGAAAAATCAAATCCACCTCCACCTCCAACACATACTTATAAAGTAACTGGTGCTGATAGATATAGGCGATAAAATTTGGATTATAACCTTTTTTTTCATATATTACATTAAATTTAATTAAATTATATACTATGGATGAATTATACACACTCACAAGTGAAAAAATAAAGAATGTGAGTTATGAAACTAAAAGTAATACTGATTCGGATGATCCATACAAACAACATTTTAGAGAGTTTGATTATGGTATTGATATTAAAGATAATATCATTATAATTCATGATGAAATTCAAATGGGTTTGTTGGCTGATTTTGTTTCTAAAGTAAGATTACTTAAAAAAATAACCCCTGAACTTAAAGTAATTACAATTTTACTTAATTCAGGTGGTGGTGATGTTGTAGAAACACTTGCAATAATTGATTATATTAGAACTCAAACGGATATTAAATTTAATATTGTTTGTAGGGGTATTGCAATGTCCGCAGCAGCACTATTATTAGCAGCAGGTACGGGTGTTAGAACCGCATCAAAGCATTCAAAAATTATGGTTCATCAATTATCTACATTCGCTTCCGGTAAATTGAGTGATGTAAAATCAAATGCAAAGTTTGCAGACCAATTAGAGGATGAATGTAATACTTTAATGGGTGAATTTACAAAAAAACCAAAAGAGTGGTGGACATCAAATCAACAATCGGATTTGTTTCTATCATCCAAAGAAGCGTTAGAATTGGGTATTATTGATAAAATTATTTAATTATGTATTTTGATTTTTTTACTCCAGAAGAATTGCTGGAAAACTACAAAAAGTTTAGAAAACTATTGAATCAGGAATTTAGTGGCGAACGATTAGATGCCCTAAACAAAATGTATGACCATTTAGAAGAAAGGATTATTTATACCCCTGCTTCATCTTTTGAGCATTTTCACAATGCTTTTCCTGGTGGTTATATTGACCATATTTTAAGGGTAACAAGAAACGCTTTGAAAGTGTTTGATTTGTGGAAAGAGTTGGATATGGTTACTGAAGATGTTACAAGAGAAGCAATTGTATTTTCGGCAATTCATCATGATTTAGGAAAAGTTGGTTCGGTTAATGAGGATTGGTATAAAAAGAACGATTCCGAGTGGCATGTAAAAAATCAGGGAAAAATTTATAAATCAAACCCAAATTTACATTGGATGGAATTTCATGATAGAACTTTCTTTTTGTTAAATCACTTTGGAATAAGTTGTAGTGAAGAAGAATATCTTGCTATTAGATTAACTGATGGATTATACGATTCTACCACCGAAAGTTATTATAAAACACTTCAGGCTGAAAATCAATTAAAAACATTTTTACCCTATATCCTACATCAGGCTGATTTTATGGCTTCAAAGTATGAATATAATAGGTGGGTTAATGAGGGTAAGAAATTAAAGGGAACACGAAATACAATTCAAACACCTGGTAAAAATTTATCAAAATTTGAAAAAATAATGTCTGATAAAACTGAAGCCGAAAGACCGAAAGTAGATTTGGTGTTTGATGCGTTCAAAGATATAATGGAGGATTAATACTATGGTTACAATTTTAATTTTATTATTTTTAACTGATATTGGGTTAGGGTTTTTTGTTTGGAATCTTTTGAGGAAATTAGAAATGGCAGATGATGATTTTGAAGAGATGGAAAAACAATACACCGAAACCCAAAAAGTAATTCAGTTAATGGATGAAAAAATCCAAAATTCTATGGAAAAGATGAAATCATTAGATAGAATAGGAGCGTTTCAGGCGGATGATGAGACGGGTTATGTGTTTAAAGAAATGTATAGTATAATAGAAGAATTGGATAAATATTATGGTGAGACGAAAGAAGAACCCATCAACTAGTAATAGATATTTCACAAATATAACTGAAATAGCAATAAATGCTTATAATAATTGTGATGATATGCACTTAAAAAATAAAATCTATAATAGATTTATAAAATACCCATTTGATAAATTAACTGAAAATGTAATACATACTTATAAAACTTATTATTTTGATGATGGGTATGAAGATACAAAGGCATCTGTTATTGCGTTTTTAAACGAAAAAATGCATAAGTTTAAGGGGGAGAAAGGAAAAGCATTTTCTTATTTTACTGTTATAGCCCGCAATTTTTTGTTTAATGAAAATAATGCAAATTATACGAAAATGAAAATTCATGAGGGGTTAGATTCTGTTGATTTGAGTAGGAATGTTTTGCGTGAGGTTGCTCAAAATGATTATGTTACAGAAAAATCCGATTTTATGAATTTTTTTGTTGATTATGTCGACAATAATTTAAATAAAATTTTTGTAAAAGATAGGGATAGAAGAATAGCCGATTCGGTAAATGAATTATTTAGAAATAGAGCGGATTTATACTCATATAATAAAAAGGCTCTTTATATACTTATAAGAGATAGAACGGGTGTGAGTACACAATACATTACACGAGTTATAGGAAAAATGAAAATTATGTTTGTTGAATTAAATAAAGATTATACCAAAAATGGTATTCTTAGATTAAACCATAATGTAGAAAGGTATTATGACGAAGGATGATGATATATTTAAAGGGACATCGTTTTCATCTTTATTAAAAGATATATATGATAATTCCCGTAAAAAAGATAGGCAGATTAAACTATTAATTGCGCAATTAGAACCATTGGTAAAAAACTTAAATGATGCATCAGTCGTTGTTCCACTTATTAAAGAGTATTTAGAAGTTTCAGTAAAGAATGATGACCAATTAGTTAGAATGGCAGCGATTGCTCAAAAACTATTAGATAAAGCAGATGGTGATGGTGGGTTGTTACTTTCCGATGAGGAAAAGAGGCAATTGTTGGAAGCAAAAGATGATATTGATAATAAGATAAAATCTCTAAAAAAGGATGAGGATGAATAATGCTTGGTGAGGTAACTGAAGTATTTTTAAATGCTGGTAATGATACTTATAAAATAGAGGTCTCTAAAAGAGATGGTTTTGGAACTTCTATTAAGGTTATAGCGTATCCATTAAATCCATATGTTAAATCAATACCTATTGTTGGGGAACATGTGTATTTAATATCAACTATGGGTGTGAACGCTACAAAAAGTGCAAGCGATTCAACTTATTATTATATATCTCCAACTTTTTTACATAGGGCGATTAATAATAATCCACTTCCAAAAGCAAATGTAAACACATTAGAATTAACATCAAAATTAAATAATTTTACTTCACAAAAAGTAAATAGACCACCATCGGCGGTAAATACTTCCGGATTTGGCGCGGGATTTTTTTCGGATGATACTATATCACAAATACAACCATTTATAGGTGATGTTATATTTGAGGGAAGATTTGGCCAATCAATTAGATTTGGATATACCCCAAATGGGACAAGAGCAAGAAACAAACCATCATGGATTTCTACAAATCCAAAATCACCAATTACCATAATAAAAAATGGTGTATCCCAAAATAAAGGATATGATAAATTTATAATAGAAAATATTAATGAGGATAAAAGTTCTATATGGCTTACTGATAAGCAACAAATAAAAATAAAATTATCAAATAAGACATCAATTATAGATGTTAGAAAACTTCCCGGTATTTATTCCAATTCACAAGTTATTATAAATTCAGATAGGTTGGTTTTTAATAGTAAAAGTGATAGTATTATTTTAAGTGGTAAAAATAATATTTATTTATCCACTTCACAATATAAAGCAGATGTTAATGAATTGGTTTCTATTGTAGAAACATTATTTAATACGGTACAATCAATAAATCAGGCATTGATAGGTTTAACAACCACATATTCTGCATTGACAGTACCACCTCTTACACCGATAGGAGCACCTGCGTTATTAGCAACAACTCAATTAACATCTACCGTTTTACCACAAATAGTTGGGTTACAGACAAGATTGACCAAAATTAAAAATGTATAAAAATAGTATTTATTATTATGAACACAAAAAAATTAATTCAAGCAATAAAGCTTATTGTTGAAAGTGAAGTTAAAAAACAAATCACTTTGGAGAGAAAGCAGTTGAAAGAATCTATTTTAAAAGAATTGCGAAGGGGAACTCATATTACAAAAACATCTTTTGTAGAAAAAGATCCGTTGGATGTTGAACACATTTTTGAAACAAAACAAAAACCAACCCAAAAGAAATTGTTCGGAGGTAATTCAGCATTATCATCTATATTAAATGAAACTTATCAAAGTGGTGAGTGGAGGGATATTAATGGTGGTAATTCATTTACATCGGATATGGCAAGAGGGTTTGGTTCTATGAATGGGGTTGGTAATACCACAAATAATGTGGTGCAAGATGTTGAAGGTAATGCAGTATCATTAGATAGATTATCGCAGACACCTCAGGGTGAAGCGGTTGTAAATGCTTTGACCAAAGATTATTCTCAACTGATGCAAGCGATAAACAACAAAAAAAGAGGATAATGAGTGGCCTTTAGAACCCAATATAGATATAACCCAATTGACTTAAAACCAAATAAAGCGGTTGGTGTAATGTTGCCATTGGGTGGTAGGCAGATGTTTAAGCTTAGTTACACAACTGAAGAACAGGCTATATCAAACTTAAAAAATCTTTTATTAACAAGAAAGGGTGAAAGACCGTTTCAACCACTTTTTGGTTCGGATATATATTCACTTCTTTTTGAAAATATAGATACTGATTTGGAAGGCGATTTACAGGAATCTTTATCAAATGATATTAATTTTTGGCTACCTTATATTTTATTACAAAATGTTGAAGTTAATTCTGATCCGGATTTTAATAAAGTAAGTATAAAAATTTCATTCAAAGTTACTGAGCAGGGTTCTAATCAAACAATAATTTTAGAAGTTGATAATCAAGGTTCATTATCAATAGTGTAGGAGTATTAAATGTTAAATGATTCAAAAAAAGAAGTTAATTTAATAGGTAGGGATTTTGGGCAACTTAGGTCAAATCTTATAGATTTTGCCAAACAATATTACCCAGATACCTACAATGATTTTAATGAATCATCTCCTGGTATGATGTTTATGGAAATGGCTGCATATATTGGGGATGTTTTATCATATTATACTGATACACAATTAAGAGAGAGTATATTAGAGCAGGCGAAAGAAGTAAATAATGTAATATCAATAGCCCAATCTCTTGGATATAAACCAAAATTATATTCGCCATCTACTACCGTTTTAAGCGTATATCAATTAGTTCCTGCTATTGGTGGTGCTGGTAGTAAAATACCAGATTTACGTTATGCGTTGGTGATTAAAGAAGGTATGGAAATATCATCCACATTAAATAATGATGTTGTGTTTTCTACTAAAAAAATAGTGGATTTTTCAAACTCATCATCATTTTTTGATAATATGGAAATATCCGTTTATCAGGTTGATAGTAGTAATGATCCAGAAAGGTTTTTACTTAAAAAGAAAGTAGAAGCAATTAGTGGTAGATTAATCACACAGCAATTTACATTTTCTAGTCCTAAACCATATGATAAAATAAATTTATCTGATGAGGGTATAATAGATGTGGTTAGTATAACTGATTCATCCGGTGATTTGTGGACGAAAGTGGATTTTCTTGCACAACAAACTGTTTTTGAAGAAATAAAAAATATAAGTAGTAATAATACCGGATTAGAGGATTATAATCAAGAAACACCATATGTTTTAAAATTAAAAAAAGTTCCAAAAAGGTATATTACAAGAATAGAACCCAATGGTTCTCTATCAATTCAATTTGGGGCAGGTGTATCTACTACATTAGAAGATTTGGTGCCTGACCCAAAACTGAATCTAAAATTAGATAATATAGTTAATTCAATAGATCCATCAAATTTTTTATATACATCGGAGTATGGATTAACACCATCAAATACTACTTTGACAGTTGTATATAGGGTAGGTACGGGTATTAGTGATAATATACCTGCAAAAGATTTAACTAATATAACTAATAGAGTATTTTTACATGATTTTTCAGCATTAACAACTGTAACAACTGCTGTAGCAAATGAAGTAGAATCTTCTTTGGCGGTTATAAACGAAGAACCATCTTCTGGTGGTAAATTTCCTGAAACTACCGAAGAAATTAGACAGAAAACTATGGCGTTTTTTCCAACACAAAATAGGGCAGTTACTTTAAATGATTATACAGTAAGAGCATATCCTTTACCGCCGCAATTTGGTTCAATTTCTAAAGTATATGTTGTTCCTGATTATAAAACACGTAGTACATCTAAAATAGCAACATTAAATTCTTTGGGATTAAATATTTTTACATTGGGAAAAAATAATATTGGTTCTTTGGATGTATTAAATATTGCTACAAAACAAAATCTTAAAAATTATCTTAGTACTCAAAACGAATTTACCGACTATGATTTTGAGGGTTCCGCCCTTTCTACCTTATTAGACATTCTTGCTTATAATACTCATTACAATGCATACTTAGCTAGTATGGTTGCAAATGAAATGTTTCTGGATTCTGCAGTGAAACGAGAATCTGCAGCATCTATTGCGAAACATCTGGGATACACTCCATTATCCTACAGAAGTGCTAAAGCTAAGGTTGACCTTGTAATCAACGATCCGGAAGGATCTCCCCCATTTATAACTTTACCGAGATATTCTCCATATATCGTGACTGGGAAAC
>OGWL01000038.1_pt1 | contig 18966 bp, 19 predicted proteins | sample 1576031 | NCBI WGS metagenome assembly OGWL01 (sample SAMN07581535, study PRJEB24739) | freshwater metagenome | place: Singapore | collected 2015-01
TTTTTTTTTTCAAGCAGAAGACGGCATACGAGATGCGCATTAGTGACTGGAGTTCAGCGTGTGCTCTTCCGATCTTCACATAATGCTTTTAAAATTTTATAATCTGAAATTCTTACAGCGACACTTTTCCATTTTGTAATATCCATATATATTCCTTAGATTCCTACTAGCTATAAAGATTTCATAATATTGTGTCAATGCTTAAAAAGTGAGCAAATACGCCATTTTTTTATGATTGCCCATGATAGCAAAGATATGATAAGATGTGACATGAAGTTATATAGATACCACGTTCGATATGCTGGTCATTGTATTAGTCATGACGTATGGGCGTCCAACGATGAGGAGTCTAGGAATAATTTCATAAAAGAAATCAATGATGGTAAGTATAAGATTAGAAAAGAAATCACATATACCCCATCAAAGATTTTTATAACATATGAGGAACTGAGTGGTACTTCAAAATGAAGAAACTCTAATTGCTCAAAAAATGAAATTGGAATCTGCATGGAATCTTCAATTTCTAGAGCAAGGCCAAGAAACGCTTGATATGTTGCAAATTGAATTTGAGCTTAAAAAGATTAGAGCCAAATTAAGAGAGATTGCACATATGAGAGCTAGAGTAGAAGTTAAAACTTCTGAAGAAGAAATAGAACAAATAGACTCTATCGCTTCTTAAATTTTTGCTTTTAAAATATTCTCTGTGAAGAGATGAAGACACTTGTCTGTGTATTTTTTCATCTTACCTTTAAATAAGAATTCAAAGTCATGAACATTTTTCTTTGCATTGTGCATTTCCCAAACTTCAACATTTAATCTACCAAGAAAATTAACTTCTTCTGGCGATCTAGCTTTATAAAATAAACTACCATCAGCAAGTTTTCCTTTTTTTAATACAGCAAATCTATTAGCGCCATTGCGAATATCATTGTTCCAATCAACAACCATAGGACATAATAGACCTTCTTGTTCCATAGAATATCTTACAGTTTGTTTAAAATCATTATGGGGAGTATGTATTTGTTTAACATCTTCAAACCATAATAATTCCAAACGCATTGGAAATAACTGATAAAATGGATGTACAATGATCCGTGAATCGTGGTGCTTGGTTCTAGCTAGCTTGTCCAAAGTCATCTCCTATGCTTATATCTACAACGCTTGGTACTTTAAATTCCATACACGTTTCCATAATTTCTTTTATCTTTAATTCATCTCCGTCTTTTATATTAAAGCATAATTCATCATGGATTTGTAGGATAGGTAAATAACCAGCCTCATAACAAGATACAATTGCTTGTTTAGTTTGATCGGCTGCCGACCCTTGTATCAATCTATTTAATGCTTTATATGTAAAGGCACGTTTAATTCCGTCTTTACCATATTTAGCAACAGCATTTTCAAATGTTTCAGCAGTGTGGATACCAAAATCTTTAGTTTCCCACATATCAAATCTACATTTTCTACCTTTTTTAGTACGAATAGCACCCTCATCATTTGCTTTTTTCATACATCTATCAGATAATAGTTTTACAAATGGAACTTTCCGATTATATTTTGATATTAATACTTCTGCTTCTTCTTTTGATAATCCTAAAGAGTTGGCCAATTTATTTTTTCCCATACCATACATTAATCCAAGTCCAATAGTTTTAGCTTGAGATCTTTCAATACCAACTAATTCGGCAATTGTTTGGTGAAAGTCTGCTGAAGCATTAGCATATGCTCTAACTAGTTCTTGTGAACCCTCATAACCTTCTCCAATAGAAGCCGCATAGTGAACAACCATTCTAGGTTCTTGTTGTGAGTAATCAAATGAACCCCACTTATGATCTTCTTCTGGTAAGAATAAGCCTCTAATCTTTTTAGCAAATTCTTTATTACGAGCAGGAAGTTGTTGTAAGTTAGGGTTAGACATAGAGATACGACCAGATACCGTTCCACCTTGATCTGATCTTAATTGATTAATCTCTGCATGAACTCTTCCTTTGTGTTCATACTTTAAAATATTTGCAAGGAAAGTATTATGAAACTTATTAATCTCTCTTGCTTGTACAATCAATTGTGAGATTTGATGTTTGGAATTGTGTAACCAGTTTTGTGTAAAGGATGGTGCGCCTGTATTTTCAGTTCTAGGATATTCAATCTTTAACTTATCAAAAGCTTCTCCTATCTGTCTTGCCGCCCAGATATCAATATCTTTACCAACAAGTTGTTTAATCTTTTGCAATAGTAATTTTTCTTGTGATATAAACTCTGTAGTTAATTTATTTGCTTTATCAATATCTACTCTTACACCACGCTTTCTCATTTTAATTAATATTGGAAGTAAATCAGATTCTAATTCCCATATCGTAGTTAAATTTTGAGTATGGATTTCATGTTTAAATCTTTGCCATAATAGGTACGTGAGCCGTGCATCTTGTTCCGCATAGAAACCAACAAACTCTGCAGGCAATTTCCACATTTCAGCTTTAGGATCAATCCCATGATCTTTAGCCGCTTCAATTAAATCTGTTTCTGCTTTAATTTCTCCTAAATACTTTTTAGATAAGTTATTTAATGAATAAGACCATTCATTCTCATCTATAAGAGCGGCCGCTACCATTGTATCAACAATCTTACCATTGACTGTCATACCCATAGCTTGTAGCCAACCTAAATCGTATTGAGCATTATGAAATATCTTTGTATTAGGTAAAGCACAAACAATTCTAATATATTTTAAAACTTGTTCAGGAACCATGTTGCCACCAGCAAAATGATCAAAAGGATAATAACCTTGCCAACCGTCTACAGCTACAGCGAAACCAATAACTTTTCCATTATTCGTTGCCCAACCAGCTCCAAGTCCATTATTTATACCATCGTCTCTTGTTTCTAAGTCAATAGCAATTTCTGGATATCCTGATAAATCTTTATATTCACTTGGACAAGACCAAATACTTTTCTTAAAAGTCATTGATAATTGTAAACTAGTCATTGTAATCTCTTTCTATAATCATCTCGATATAGTGTATGGCTTTTAATAAATCTTGTTTCTTTCCTTTATCTTGATGACGACATATATACTTGATTGCATTACCTTCTGCAAACAATATTTTATTTTTATTAATAAAATCTGATGGTTGGATTTCATACTTCTTATAGTGTGACCCACCTATTTGTTTAAAAAAAGATTTATTACTCATTTGTTTCTTTCAAGTATTTTTTATAGTCTTGGTCTTCTTTATATAAATTTTCTAATATATCTTTTGGTGAGCCATTATAAGTATAAACACCTTTGTTCATTTCATAAATTATAAAATATCCGTCTTTATGTTTATCTATTTCTTTTAGTTTGATCATTTCTTCTCCTGTAAGTAAACTAAATAATCTTTTCCTACAGGATAGTTATATTGATAATCACTAGATAACAAATGCAATGTTTTCTTTGCTCTAGTAAATCCTGTATAGTAGACCTTTAGTTCGTCTATTTTGTCTTGTTTATTCTTCCTATTAAAATTAGAGGCATAATCGTTTTTAGCTGATACAATTACATGATCAGCTTCTCCACCTTTAACAGAATGAATAGTATCTATAATGATTTGGGGTCTTTTGTCTAATTGTTCTTGCCCATATCTTTTTAATAATCTTATAAAGTAAATCTTTTGTTTAGAACTGAAGTTTCTTCTTAATATCCACCACCATTCTTTATTTTGGTTTTCATCATCTAATGTTAAACCACACCATTCTTTTAATTCTTTAAAGTTATAGGTAGTAAAATCTGGCTGATCTATCCAAAACTTTTCATCTCTATAATTAGAATTATCAATCTCTCTTATATATCTATACATATTTTCTGCATTCTTCTTATCAATAGATTTGCCTTTAGATATTGCAGTCCATGATTTAATTGCATTCCATTGTTTCTGATCAAATGATTTAGTTTCTTTACTATCTTCAAAATATAATCCTGCTGCTTTAGCGCCCATTCTTAATTCATTAACAACTTTAGTAACTCTACCTAAGATATACCAAGTGCCGTTTAATTCATTAAATGGTATTTCCATAAAACTCATATAACGTTTTACATAACCTTGTTCTTTATTAATTGTTTCAAAATCTTTTTCTACACTATCTAATATTCCTCTAGGAACTATTTGAGAAAAATCATAGATAGCTTGATTAAATCTTCTTGTTTTATGCAATACGACTTTTCGGCCTGGAAAATATGTAGTAAAATACTTAGGGTCTGAACCATTCCATTTATAAATAGCTTGGTCATCATCTCCAGCTAAATAAATTCTTTTAACATTATCTACAATTTTATAAATAACTGACCATTGTAATGGTGTAAAATCTTGAGCTTCATCTAATATTAAAATATCTAATGGTGGAAAAGTTACTTCATTAATAGCTCTTTCAATCATATCTGTAAAATCTATTAAAGGTCTTTCTCTTCCATTAAGTTTGTAATGTTCATAGGTTGCTATCTTTCTTTGAAAGACATCTATATTATCTTTTTTATAAGATTCCATTTTGTAAACAGATACAGGGTCTTTCATCATGTTCCTTGCTTTATCATAAATACCTAAAGACCAATCTTTATAAACAAACTCATCATCACTTAATCTATTATCTGAATATTTTATAAACTTTTCTTCTAATGCAAAATCAACTAAACAATTTTTAATATCAAATATTTCTTCTTCAAAATATCTTCTGCAATATTTATGTAATGTTTTAAATCTTGAAAAATCTTTTTCAGTATATTCTGTAAAGGTTGCTAGTGTTCTATCTCTTGCAGTATTCACTGCTTTGTTTGTAAAAGATATAAAAGCAATATTGTTAGGATTAACTCCTCTTTTAATATGTCCCTTTAATACTTTTTCAATTAAAGTATATGTCTTTCCAGTTCCAGGTGGGCCAAATATTTTAACAGTCTTTTTATATATCTGTTTTAGCTTCTGGAGTTCTAAACTTTCCTGTGTGATACTCATCATCCATTTCCGTTATTACGTTTTTACTTTTTCCGTTGCTCTTGTTTAGTGGTTGGTGGTTAATAAACTTTGGCATGACTGTATTCCAAACGTTTTTAACCCCTTTGTGATATTCTAATCTAGTACAATTTAATAATCGTAATGCGTCTATTGTAGAATTAAATACTTTACTTTTTTTATCTTTAAGCCATTTATCTATCGTTGATCTTGTAAAATAACAAATATTTGTTTTAGAATCTTGTACAATGTATCCATCTTTTAATTTATCAAAATCATCTACTTCTATTTTATCTTCAAAGAAATCTTTTAATGTTTGATATCTTTCATCTTCAACAATATCATTATAATTAAAATGTTCATTTTCTTTAAATCTTTTTATTAAAGCTGATAGCATTACTTCGTATGGATTTGGATTAGCTTTTGTTTTTGGTAATGTCTTCCAAAATATTCCATGCTTTAATAGTTTAAGCCTCCAAGCCTTTTCATCAATCATATTTTCTGGTTGCATTACAATATGTTGTCCTTCATATTCAAATTCATAATAAGTTGTTTTTAAATCAACTGACTTCATAGGATTTTTAAAATCATCTACAATTGCAGGAATTTCAGCTTGTATACCTAAAGACCTACTCATACATAATTCTTTATTACATATAGGCGCTAATTCAGGATGTTTGCTTGGACAAAGATAAAAGTAACCACCTTTTTTAACAGACTTTGCTGTATTCTCTACTTCTCTATCATCTAATGGTGATGTAAATATTTCTCTATTTCTATTTTTACCAATCTTAATTAAATCTTCTAATGTTATTAAAGGATTCTTTTTAGTTTCAAGTGTTAGTACGTTAAATAAAAAATTGTTTCTATTATTACCAGACCATTTCTCTTGTATTAATTTTTGTACACAAGGTGGATAGTTAGCCCATTGTGCTTCTGGTTCATATGTTGGTGCTTCAAAATTATTTAATTCTTCAATACTCATTTTCTTTTTATTTGCTAATGCAATAAAAGATTGAAGATTAATACCCATTCCATTTTCTGCAATTGCATATTCAGTTGTAAGTTCAGCATTGGTATAAGGCATACCAACAGCTTTATTCATTGGAAATATTTCATTTGATAGAAAATATAAATCATTCCATTTGTTTAATACTTTTTTAATATCTTCAACATTGGACCAATCTTTTAAAAATAAAAATAAATGTAATCCTCCAGATTTAGATAGAACTGGAACTAAAGGTAATTTTGAATTTGTAATTATATCTACGTATTTTTTTGATGAATAATCATGATAGTTTTTTGGATCAATATCTATACAACCCCAAATAGCTTTATCATCTCTTTCTGGTTTAAGGCCAATAACAATTTTACCGTCAATATGGTCTTTCCATATTTCCTCTGTTAATGGTTTATGAATGGTAAGGTAATCTGCCTTTCTTTTACCCCTTTCATCCTTGCCACCCGTTAGAGTGGCTTGGATGTATTGGGTATTGTTTCCAGCAAATAGTTCCGCTAATTGCTTATACATAAAATTTAAAACGGAACTGATTCTGCGTTACCTTTAATCTGTTGTGTTTCCTCTTTACCAAAATCAACTTTACCAAAGATATCTGACTTGATAGCGCTTTCGTAAAACGCTTTAGTCATTTCTAATAACTTGGCATACTTTGGATCATTAAGGTATTTGTTAAATTCAACTACCCAACCGAACCAATTGTTTCCAGAATTAGATTCTTTAGTTGTTGTTAATTTGTAAGCTGTTGCCCAAGATGGAGGACAAAAGAAACCTTTAGAACCTTGCAGTCTTCTGCTCTGCATCATTGAGTTCCAAGTTTTAGATTTTTTCTTTTGAGTAGACTTCATAGCAATCAAAGCTGTTTCAAGTGGATTATAATCTTTATCCAATATGTAAACAAAATGATTACCAGTATCTTCAATATAATTACCATTTGGTAATCTATCTTTATTGTCTTCTCCTCTTTTTGTATCTCTCATAACAGCAGGATCTAAATGGATACCAACTGGACGACCTTTACTTTCGCCTCTGTCTTTCCATTCATTAAATGTATTAATGTATAGACAAGGAACTACAATAATTCCGTCTTTACCTTTATACAAACTTCCTGTTGTTTCATTATATATATCGCCTTGCTTTGCATTAGCGTTATACTTTCCACTACTCTCATCTAATACTTCTGAACTTGCATATAGTATTTTTAAGATTGGTAGTTTCGTGTCACGTGCTGTGACATACTCTGAACCTTGCCCAGCTGACGCTTCTAGGTCAATGGTGCTAGGTAGTGGTGCTTCTTTCTTTACAGTTACCTCAGCTTTTACTGAAGTAGCTTTTACTTGCGCGTTTGCCATGTTTACTCCTTCGTGGTTAGTTTTGTTTTGCTCGCTGTATATATCCCGAATAAGTCTTCTGGTAATCCTTTGCCTTCATTAATTTGTTCTTTAACAAAAGCTTTCAGAGTACTAGAATGTACTGTCGTGGATTGAAAAACATTATATCCTTTTGCTTTCAATTGTGCAACTAGATTATTTGCTTCTGAATCTTGGTTCATAGCAAAATCTAAAGATATATTGTTTTTAATTAAATCTCCAAAGCCATTTTCACGAAGCCAAGCGAACGCAGCTTCTTTTTTATCTTCAGAGATTTTAGCATAGTAGTATGGAGTGACTTTTACCTCAGTTCCATCTTCTAGCTTAATCATAGATATACCCGATGATTGCATTAAGCTTGGGATAGCATGTTCAGAAAGAAATCTCTCTTGTTCTTTAACCTTGTTTAGTTTTTCTTCAATCGTCTTAATTTCATTCTGAAGATCTATTAGCTCATTACATTTTACGGCTATATCTTTTGCCATATTTGTATCAACCCTTATCTTGGTTGATTCTTTTTCTAAGTCCATAAAGACCTCCTAAATATGCTTATATTTATTTATTTGACAATGTAAAGCAAAAAATGTAAAAATATTAATAATACTTTTTTAAGTATAGAAACACGAATGACGAAACAATTTGAATATAAAACTAAGCCCTTTGAACATCAAAGAGAAGCTTTAAAAAAAGGTGCAAAAGCAAAGAACTTTGCCTATTTCATGGAGATGGGTGTTGGTAAAACTAAAGTAGCCATTGATAATGCTGCCTATTTAAATACCATAAATGAAGTTAATACTGTAATAGTTATAGCACCTAATTCAGTTTATCGTGACTGGGAAACAGAAATAACAACACATTGTTCAGTAGAACATACAATATCTATACATAAAGAACATGATAAGTTTGATTATCAACATGAGAAATTAAATTTCTTTTTAATTAATGTAGAAGCATTAAGCCATCCTAGTGGTGTAACAATATTAGAAAAAATCATTAAACCAACCAAAGATAAATTAATGATAATAATAGATGAATCTACAACTATTAAAAATAAAAGCGCTAAAAGAACTAAAAATTTAATTAAACTTGGATTAGATGCTAAATATAAAAGAATACTTACAGGTTCACCTGTGACTAAATCACCATTAGACCTATATAGTCAATGTGCTTTTTTAGATAAATCTTTATTAGGGTTTAGTTCATTTCTTGCATTTAGAAATAGATATGCTGTAATGAGATTAATAGATATGGGTGGACGTGCAATTGAAATACCACAGTATTATACTAACTTAGATGAATTAGAAGCTAAACTTAAAACATTTTCATTTAGAGTTAAAAAAGAAGAATGTTTAGATTTACCAGAAAAAATATATCAAAGAAGAAATATACAATTAAGCAAACAACAACAAGAAGTTTATAATAGATTAAAGAAAACTGCTTTTGTTATATTAAAAGATTCTGAAGTTAGTTTTACTAATAAATTAACAGAGATATTAAGATTACATCAAGTATGTAATGGTTTTGTTAAAATGGACAATCAAGAAATAACTGTATTTGAAAATTGTCCTAAAATAAAAGAACTATTAGATATAATAGAAGAAACAGATGGTAAATTTATTATATGGGCTAACTATGTTCATAATATAGAATCTATTATTGATAGATTAAAAAAAACATATGGTGCTGATAGTACTGTAAGTATATATGGAGAAATAAATCCAGAACAAAGACAAGAAGCAGTTAAACGTTTTCAAGAAGATGAAAAATGTAGATTCTTTGTAGGTAATCCAAGTACAGGAGGTTATGGATTAACTTTAACTAAAGCTTCTTATGTAGTTTATTTTAGTAATAGTTATAATTTAGAAGTTAGGCAACAATCAGAAGATAGAGCACATAGAATAGGTCAAACTAAAAATGTTATGTATATAGATTTAGTTGCTGAAAAAACTATTGATGAATTAATTATAGCCGCATTAAAGAATAAGATTAAAATATCCGCGGAAACACTAGGAGAAGTTATTAACAATTGGTTATAACTTTTATTTGACTTTAATTTAAATATTGATAGTAATTTGTATTAAATAATGTCTTGTGATTTGGGCCACACTGTGGTGGCCCAAATTTAATTAGGAAATAAACTCCCATTCAGATTCATTGTAAGGCATCATTGTTTATAATTATTGTAAATAATTATTAGTAAAATAATTAAAGCAACTGTAAAAATAAATAAAAGTTGTAAGGGTATACTCATTACTTAATATCTATTTTAACACCTTCAATTTCTTTAGGTTCGTTAAAACCAAATTTAATTTTAAGTAGACCATCTTTCATAGATGCTTCATCAACTACTATATCTTTAGCTAATTCAAACTGTTTGAAAAATTTTCTAAATGCTAGACCTTTTTGTATATAGTCTATATTTTTATCGTCTACTTTACCTTCAATAGTTAAGATACCATCTTTAACTTCTACAAGTACATTTTCTTTATTGTAGCCAGCTAAACCGATTTCTAAACCATATTTCCCTTTTGAATATTTTACCACATTGTAAAACGGGAAAGATTGTACTTTTGACCAACCGTCAAAAATAGTTTCAAACGCATCATCAAAAAACTTTGTTGATCCGTTGAATAGTTGCTTATTTAAATTATTGAAAACTTCTAAGTTTGTCATAATTATCTCCTTTGTTAAAGCAAGTTAATTGACCCACCCCTATGGTGCAGTCTTGTATATTATATAGTGATTAGTTAAAGTATTTCAATACCCTAGTTCATCATAGGATTCATTTTTATTTGATGAACTTTCAATGTTTATTTTACGTTCTATATTAGATTTTTCTCTTGTAATATGACCTATTACTGTTCCTTTATTTGAACCTTCTTTAATTCTATATCCATGAGTTCCACTACCATTTATTTCAACTTCTTTTCTGCTTTTTAATAATGCATTATTTTTTTCTTCAATTTGTTTAGATTCATAGTTTCTAGCAATTAAATTTTCAGTAAAACTTATTGTATGAATTTCTTTTAAATCATTTTCTCTATCTAAGAATTTATAATTTAATCTTTCTACTACAAAATCTTTTGTTATTTTATTGCAAATTGTTTCAGGGTCGAACTCACCACATGAATAAACATCAAACTGCATTAATGCTGGACTTACTTCGTCCCATACATGCATTACGATATGACTTGTTTCTATAATAGCAGCACCAGTAATACCACGATTACCAACCATGTTAGAATATTTAACATAAGGACCCATCATTACTTTCATTCCAATTTCAGAAATGAATTCTTCTAGCCAACGCCTAAGAAACTCCTCGTCCATGGGAGGATTGATAGCCTCTGCACGAACAATTAAATGTTTGTGAACAAGTAATTTATTATTCATTAACTGACATTGTATGATACTTTTGGACTCTGTCAAACCATTTGCTTTCATATTCTGAAAGTTTTTTTTCGTCCATCAGAAACTGTTGGTACTGTCCATCCTTAGTACACATAGCAATCAAACCTTGTTCTATAGGCCCATAATTTTTTTTATGAGCCAACGAATAGGCAGCTATCTGATAGAAATAGTCTTCAATCCATTCTTCTTTCTTTAATTTATTTGATTGTTTAAAGTCTATAATAGTTTCTTTACCTTTAAATTGACCAACTAAATCAGTAGAACCAGCCCATTTATCTTCATAAGCTAAACTTACTTCAGATCCATATATAAGTTTAAGTGGATCTAAGTTATCTATTATCTTATGAGCCATGATCCTTGCTGTAGCTCCATCTGTGGATAAGTTTAAATATCCTATGCCGTTTAAATAATTTTCTAATACATAATGCATTTCAGTTCCCCTTGAGGCAGCTTGGGTCGTGATCCTTTGAGCTTGTTCATATCCAACTCTTTGGCGCCAGGCGTCTAATGATTGCTTCTTATCTTCACTTTGAGTTGCGTAAAGGATAGTTGTTACTGAAGGAACTTTCTTTTCATTAACCTGATAGGTCCGTGGGCCGTGATCATCGTCCCGTGTATACTTAGTATAGGTATATTTCTTTTCCCATCTAAAATCAGTGACAATGAAACTGGTATCTTGTCTAATAAGTTTCATGATTCTTATTAGATTAACTTAAGATATTGGTCAATTGTTATTTAATAAATCTAAATGCTATAACTATTAAAGTAAGTATCAAGGCTCCCATGCCAGTAATCATTGACCAAAGAATTTTGTCAACTTTCTTTTCTATTTTATAAATCGCACAACTCATATGCTTGAGATGATTGTTTTTTATAATAGATACTTCTTTTTTAACATCACCAATCTTCGTATATAGATCAATTAAATGTTCAGTAGTTCTAGACTGTATGATTCTCTTCATACTTGTGTCCCTCTCTGTGCTATTAAATTTCCTAATGGATCATTAGGGAATAAGGCTTGAAATTGGTTAGCTTGTAAATTAGATGGTACTTGTTGTTGTGGCTTTGCCATAAACTGTAATGGTTGTAATTTTTGTACGCCCGGTTGATAAACAGGAGATGCTTGTGATTCAAGCATATTAATTTCATCTGTTTTTCTAACTGCTTTTGCTGTACCTTGTAAAAAGTTCATACCTTGAGCAACTTGTGGTGCAGAAGATTTTTCAACTATTGGAATCTCAGGATAGAATTGACCTCTTAATTCTGGTCTAATATCTCTGATATTAAAATTAATACCCGGTATTTTTTTAGGGGTTGTTAATAAATATTCCATAATTTCTTCATTATTAATTTTTTTGTAATTAACTTTAGGGAAATCTTTATCTTCATCAGCAGCCCAGTTTAATAATTTAGTTAAATATTGGTTTTTACCTAATTGAGATTGTTTACCAGCTTTAGCTAATTTTTGTTCAGTAGTAAATAAACCTAACATGTTTCTTACAACTTGTGGATCTGATAATGCATATCCACCATATAATCCTAATAATGCAAAACCTAATACTCCGTTTGGACCTTGAGATGAAGCAGCTAAGAAAGGTACAACACCACCAGCAACTGATTTTAAAGATCCTAATGTAAATCTTCTTTGTAAGAATGTAGATGCATCAGCAAATTCTGCAGCATATTCTTTTTCCATTAAATCAATTAAACTTTTTAAACTTTGATAACCTTCTCTTCCTTTTTGACCACCGCCATATAATTGTATAAATTTTTCTTTTGCTAAATCAGAATTATCCCAACCTAAATTACGTTTAAATTTTGCAACATCAAAGTTTGCTACATGATCTGCACCTAATTTTAATTCTGTATAAGGTTGAACTCCTATACCTTTTTTAAGTGTTACTTCAGGAACAATAGCTCCTGGTGTATATAATTCTTTAGTTAAACCTTCATTATAAATTTCATCAACATATTTTCTTTTAATTCCACCAGACTTCTCAGCTTCTTCAAGCAATTGATAAAAAGGTTTATTAACTAACTCTGGTTTCTTTTCATAACTATTTAAAAATGCATCCCAAAAATATCTTTGTCTCATTCTGTCATAAATTTCTTTACCAACAGAATCTTTTCTGTCTGTACCTAAAATGTACTGTAATTCTTTTAAAGCACCTGGGTTATTATCTTTAAATATTTCATTAAATGTTTCTTTCCACATCTTATCTGGTTCAATAGATGTTTTACCTGCGATTCCAATTATACCTTTATTAGTAAATAATTGAGAATCTGTTTTCATTATTTGTCTTGCAACTGGTGAATTAAATGGTTGTACTACTGTGGGAAAGAATTGATTAGCTGCAGTTAATTGTTTACCAAACTCATCTATTTTGGTTGCAAATAGTTTTAAACCATCTTGAGCACCTTGTTCACCAAGTGTAGATTTAAGTGCTTCATATTTTTCTTTACCAGCTTTACTGTTTAAAAAAGCTGCTGTGTTAGCTGGATTAGCAACTGTATTAAAATCTTCTTTTAATCCTTTTCTTAAATCAAATAATAAACCTCTTATATCTTGTAATTTAATATTTTGTGTAGCTCTTGTAATAGCTCTATTCAATCCTAAATATTCTTTTGGAGTTATAAACTCACTGCCAAATCCTATGTTTCTTATTCTTTGAGCAAGATCTACAATTGGATCTTCAAATTCTGTTAATGCACGCATTGATTTATCAGATATATCAATTACATTTGGATACTGACTTCTTAATGCATCAGAAATAGATTGTGCACTTTTAGCTGTTGCAGTAGTTGGAATAACTCTTGGATTACCAATTAAATCTGCAGTTGCAAATACGTTTTTATATTTAACATCAATACTGTTTAAGTATTTAACAAAGTTTGCTTGCATTGTAGGTAATGCTTGCCAAGTTAACATTGTTGTATGTTCAATAGGAGCTCCAGCTTCTAATCTATCCAACATACCTTTGTATAATTCTTTTTCTACATTATTCCTATTAGCAGATCTCCATCTAGATATAAGTGGAAATACCCCGATAGTTTTAAAAAAACCATTAGCTAATTTACCAAGAAATGTATTTGGATCAGCAGCAGCAGATAATGAAAGACTAACTTTATTTTCTCTTAAACTTCTAGCCAAAGCTTCTGCATTTTCACCTTTTAAACCAAGCAATCCCTTAAATCCTCTTCCAGCCATTTCTAATACTGGACCTAATCCTGCGGCAGCACTGTTAAACATAATTGCATTACGCATTGCTTCTGTTGCATGAACAGCTGCTTGTTCTACAGGTGGTAATTTATTTATTTCATTATCAGATATTTCTCCTAAATCTAATGTTGAATAAACTCCAAAGTCTGTTGCAAAGTTGGCAAGATCAAATGTTGCTGAACCTGCTCCTGCTCCTGCAGCACCGTACAATTGTGATTTAGCTTCTGTTGCTAATAATTGTGTTGGTCCTCTTTTGGAAAGTAAAGCAATATCATCTGCAACACCACCTACAAAGCCTGCAGTTCTACTTAATAACTTAAAATTTTTAATTAAAGGTAAATTACTTAATACACCTCTAAATCTATTTAAATCTTTTGCAGCAAAATCAGCTGGGTTCATTTGAATACCATAACCAGCATTGATACCTGGTTTAAGTACAGAATTCATAATTTTATCTTTATCTTGTAAGTAAGCAAATAAAGAACCACCTACATCTCCAACCATTTCCATATCTGCACGTGTTACACCTTCATCAGAAAATGGAGATATACCTTTAGTTGCTGTTGTAAATGGTTGTGCTTGTTCTGTTTTTCTTTTTGCGATTGCTTCGGCTGCTACGTCTCTTTCAGCTTCTAATTCACCAACACCTCTGTATCCTTTTAAAATACCTTGCCTAAATGCATCATCTACAGCACTTCTTTGTTCCTGTGATAAACTTCTAGGATCAAATGCTTTACTATCAATAGCTGATTGTATTTCTGCAAGTGTTGCCATTATTTTAATTTAATAGTTTCTAAAGTATTAATTGTTTGTTTATTTTGATCTTGTTTTTGAACACCAAATTGTTTGTTGTAAAATTCTTGAACAACTGGCATATTTTTATATTTAGTTAAAACGTATTCATTATTACCACCAGCACCTTGATATAAGTTAATTGTTTGTCTGAACTGTTGATCTAATTCATTTAATAATGAATTATAATTTTTCTTAATTGTTTTAGTTGAACCAACCCATGGATGGATTTCAGTTCTAGCTTTAGCATTATCAATATCTTTTTGTGTTAATCGGTCTTCAGATTTGTTTGCATTAGCAACGATGTATTGCATTCTTGTTTCAATTAACGCTCCTCTTGCAAGAATTTCTAACTCTTGATCTGTCGGTCTTATACCTCCAAATTTATTTCCAGCTTCAGTTCCTTTAGCATATAAGGAAGCTACATAACCTTTATCTTGTAACTTAGCTAATCTTTCGTCAAAAGTTTTTAAAGCCTTTGCTCTCTCATCAGGATCTTTAATATCTGATATAATTTGTTGTCTAATATAGTTATCCGCTTCAACTGAAGTTACATCTACTCCTGTTAAACCTTTTCCTAATGATTCAAATGTACCTATAATTTCTTCATATTCTCTTTTTAATCTTCCATTTGGACCGATTAAATTATCAGGCATACTTAAAACTTGTTGAGCCATTGAATAACCTAATGATTGCCCATTCATTTGTGCAATAGCTTTTTGTTGTTTATCTGTGCTTGGTGAAATTGTTTGAAAATTAGTTACACCTAATGGCACCATAGAGAAACCACCTTCTTTGTTTGGTATTTTAATTAATTCTGTACCTTCAGCATACGGTCCACCTTTTTTAGCTGTATATAAATCAGCTGTAACATATTCACCCAATCCAAATTGAGAAGGTATTAAAACTCTTTTTGTTTCTGTATTAACTGGTATACCACCTGCCATACCTTTTCTTTCTTCTTCTAGTTCTAAAAATTTGAGAGCAAGTTTAGATCTTGTATCTTGTTCTTTAACATATAAAGCTAAAGCAGCATCAACTGCTTCAGTTCCTGCACCACCTAATACTTCTAAAAATCCTCTTACACCTTTTCGTGATGTTTTACCTGTTAATAGACCAGAAGCTAACTTCATTAAAATTAAACTTGTAGCCTTATCATTTCCGCCAGACAAATTCATAAATTTATTATAGAAAGTATCAAATCTAGATTTTTCATCTTCAGTTAATCCTTTAGATGTAGTTTCAATTAATTTTTTACCAGCTTCAGATTTATTTTCTTGATCTTTTGCTAAATCTGCAATTTCGTTAGCATTTAAATTTGTTGCTGGTGGGTTAGGTAAATTTGCCTCGTTTGTTACTTTACCTTTTAATAATGGGTTTTGAGTTTGAACAGCATAAGGAGATACAACAGTTTCTACTGGTTGTTGTTGAATTCCAGATTGTTCATTCTTTTGATAAGCTTGTGTTAATGCTGCTGTCGCTTGTTGTTTTTCAGTATCAGTTAATTCTCTTCCTGTTTTTTGTTTGTAAGCGTCAATTTTATCCATTACTATTCTTACATAATCTCTAGGTGGCCCTAATAATTGTGTTGATGATGCTTCACCCATAACATCTCCTGCATATCCTGGTTGAGCCTCTGCTGGAAAACCTTTTACATATTCTGGTTTTTTAACTTGAGTTATTGGTTCTCCTGCTTTAGTTTCTGTTGCTAAAGGTGCAACTGCTGTTCCTAAATAAAAAGGTAAACCTTTTAAAGATGCTGGATCTGTGTATTGCCCAGCTTTAGTTCCTTGCAAATATTGTGATACACCTGCTGCTCGCGGATAACCTGCTTGTGTTAAACCTCTAATACCAAATCTTGCGCCACCTATTGCTTCTCCAACTCCTAATGCAACTTGTCCTGGATCTCTACTTTCAATTCCTTGTGCAATATCTTGATAACCTGCTACAACTCCTGTTCCACCTAAACCTACATTAACAAGTGGTTTATCTAAAACATTTAATAGTTCACCACTTCTTGTCATTGCTTGTTGTCCAAGTCCCATTGCTGGTCTTGCGGCTTGAGCTGCCCGATAAGCTTGATAACCTGCTCTACCTGCTTGATACATTCTTGGAATTTGTGCAAGTATACCATAAACATGTTTACCAATGTTTCCTGTTTTTACTTGTTCGTAATGTCTTGCTTTATTTCTAAATAAAGGTCTTTTTAATATTTCGTCCATAGCTCATCTACCTTCTAAATGCTGCATATGCACCAAGACCAGTTCCTACTAATTGAGCTAGTGGGTTAGATCCGGGAGCCGTGGTCGCTGTAAGTGAGCTCTGTGATGTTGGTAAGTTTGTCATTATACCTTTTAAGAACTCTGTTCTTTGATAAGGTTCATAGGCTTGTTGTAATTGTGTTTGTCTTTGTGCTTCTAAAGCAGCTTGACCTAATTGCTGTTGAATACCACCAGCTTGTAATAAACTTTGTATATCTGCTTGTTGCATAGCTTGTTGTTGTGCACCTGCTCCAAGTAATGCTTGTCCTGCACCTAAACCAGTTTGTGCTTGTAATGCTTGTTGTTGTTGTGCTGCTCCTAATGCAGTTTGAAATCCTTGTGCTTGTGCTTGTCCAATGTTAGCAAGTCTAGCTCTTTCTATTTCAGCTTGAGCAACACCTTGTCTTCCACCACCAAATGCACCTGCGCCAACTGCTTGAGCAGATAATTGGTTTTGTGCCATTTGTGCTTGTCTATTAATTTCATCTGTTACATATGATTGATATGGATTAAAGAATTGAGAAATATTAGGTGCTCCATAAGCTGATCCTAATCCTGCTTGTAAACTTGTTATTCCTTGTCCTACCGCTTGTCCACCAACACCTGTTTGTCCTGCTGTTGTAAAACCTTGTTGTTGTAATGCACTTGGTGCAGCAACTTGTAATGCTGGTAATGCAATTGGTGTCTGTGCTAATTGTGCAGCTTGATCGTAAAGTGCAATTTTTCTAGCTTCAATCTCAGGAGCTTCACGAACAGTTTGCATCTGAGTTGTATTAGCTGGTTGTCCTCCACCGCCTCCTGATCCTCCTCCACCAAAGTATTGTCTTAAACCTGTTTCTTCATTAATGGTACCCGCACCACCATACATCTTAAGTATTCTTGCTTCGAATTCATTAATATGTGCAAGTTCTGTATCACCATTTATACCTTTACCAGAAATATCTTGATAAAGTTTTTTAAATAGTATTATCTTTTGTTTAAGTGTAAGTGTTGATATATCAATCATAATGGTTTTTCTAATTGTACGTGTGTTTTAATAAAGCCTTTATGCTTTAATATTTTTTCCCAACCTGGTCTTGTAAATATTTCCATCTTTTTACATCCTAATGATCTTGCCCAATTTACTACATTATCCATAAAGTCTACCCAACTTTTATAATCTGTTCCTGTTGTAATCTTACAGTCACAAATTTTATAGTTTGGATACTGTCTTATTTCAGTAACACAAACACATTTTACTTTATTCTCGTTACTATCATATGCCACCCAAAGTTGCATTATACCTTTTTCAAGCCATTCCTTAACATGAATAGCATCAGCAAAACCACCAGCTCTTTCACAAGATTTTTGTATTAAATCTTCTACTAAAGGCCAAATACTAGAAATTTCATTAGCATTAAACGTAATTAAATCTAATGCGACTTTAGCATTTTTAGTTTTGATAGGTAGAACTACTACATTATCAGTGTGTTGTAACTTTTCTGCTTGCATCTAATAAATCAAATATTCTTTTAAATCTTTTTTGTTGTTCATAAAAATATGCAGCACCCTTAGCTCTCATATCTTTCATACTTGTAGGTGAAGCACCTGCCATAATGCCTGCTCCTAAAACAGCATCTGCCCTAGAAACAAATTCACCATCAGCAAGTTGTGCTAATATAGTATCTTCATCTTTATCACCATTACCTGATCCATCTTCAACATATCCAGTTGCTCTAACATAGTTATTTACATCATTTTCATCATGAGTAACTTTAGATGGTAAGTAGTTAATTCCACCTTCATTAAATTTTGGTATTACACTTGCAATACCTTTACTTGGAACAATATTAACAATACCTCCTTTGTTGTATGGAGTGTATAAAGGATTGCCTGCAGAATAGTTATAAGGATAAGAAGGTGTGTATCTTGGTTG
>OGWL01000039.1_pt1 | contig 18914 bp, 24 predicted proteins | sample 1576031 | NCBI WGS metagenome assembly OGWL01 (sample SAMN07581535, study PRJEB24739) | freshwater metagenome | place: Singapore | collected 2015-01
CTAGGGGATTAGCACAGACAATTGGCGGTACGGCAAGCGGAATTGCACAAGGAGCAAAAGCTGGCTATCGTGCTATTACTGCTGATTTGCCATCGTCCGCTAAAAATGCAACTGATGCTTTAAAAAATTTAGAAAATAGAATATCTCAGTCGGCTGAACTCAAAGCAATGTTCAAAGACCCAAATTTTATTCCATTGCTTCAAAATCTTCAGAAAACAATTGCAACTGCACTTGTTGAAAATAGAAAATCAAGAAGCGTTATCAATGAAGCTCAAAAAAAATCAGAGTACAAAAAAGTATTTATTGAATTGACAAAAGCAGGAATCGATCCTCATGAAGCTTTAAAAATTTATGTTGAAAACAATCTGTATATGAATGAAATTTTTCAGTCAATTGTTAATTGGTTTGCAAATATTGGGACTAGATGGAAAGAAAGATTAAGAAATATATCAAACAAACAAGACCAAGATGCAATTGCAAATGCCATGACCGCCCTCGGCAAATTGCAACAGGATATTCCTGCTTTTGGTCAAAAACCAAGCCAAGAGTTCCAGAAGTTCGCTCAAGAATTGGCAATTGCAGTTAACAATGCAACCGGTGGAGCTCATGGCGCAGAAGCTTATAAAGAAATTACAAGTGATTTGAAAAATAGGCTTAAAAGCACATTGAATCGTGTTGATCAAGCAAAAATTGATCAATTTGACCCAAATGCTCTAGTGAATATTGTTGTCAAAAGTTTTGATGAATATAAAAAAAGGTCGCCCATTTTGAACAGGGATGATCAGCAATTAGAATGGATTACATTTGTAGCAAAAGAGATAATAAAAAATCCCTCAAATGTAGAAAATGTACAAAGCATGATTAACGGATTCAACTCTGAAAAATTCTTTCTAGTTGATTTGTTAAAAAATCAAGGAGCAAGAAGTTATACTGAAGTAAAAAATAAATTATCTGGTATCGCAGATCAAAATGCAAGATTCCTTCTAAGCTCAAACCTTTTACAGTATGCTGCAAAATACGCTGATGCAGTAAAAAATGATCCAGAAAAAGTTAAGCAGTGGTATAAAGGAATTGTAGAAAAAATCGATGAGATAATTAAAAATCCCAATAATCTTGAGCGTGTGCAAGGCGTAATGTCAGGATATGTGTCGGAAAAAGAATTTTATGACAATATGGCAAAAAATGGAGTTGATTCACTTTATATTACTTCTTTAAAACCAATTCTAGATGCATTGGGAACAAAAAAAATTCCTTTGATTACAGTTTTGATGCAACACGCAAAAAAATATGCTGGCTTAGTTAAAAATGACCCAAGTAAAATGCGTTTATGGTATATGCAAATCGGTTCTCAAATAAAATCCGATGTCAATAAAGCTAGACAAAAAGCAATAGAATTAGAAACCAAAGCAGCCGGTGGGCCTGCCGCAACAAAAGCCAAAGCATATATGGATGCAGTTACAGGTCCGGCAGCTTCAAAATATGATATTATTATGGATGAAGAAAAAGATGATTTTGAGCGTCAATTTCAAGCGACATATATGGCAGTTGGTGACAATCCCGATTCTGGAAAACAAATTTTACAGAAAACAATTGAATTATTTAGTCCTCAGCAAAATACAAAAGGAAGCGTTAATTTGTTCGCACAAGCTTATGAAAAAGCATTAGCTGAAAAAATTCGCGAGTGGTATGATGGTGTCAGCGGAAACAATTTTGCAAGTGAACTTCAGCCTATTCTGAAAACTCCCACAGATCAACTTAAACTCGTTCAAAAGTTTAATCAAGCTCTTAAAGCTGGAACAGGCAAAGAAGAATTCTGGCAGGACATTGGTTACAAATTAAGAAATAACGAAAACATTTTTGAGTCAAGAAAGCCCAAAGTTGATCAGCAATTTTTGGATTCGATTTTGGGTAAAACTAAAAATCCCCAAGCCAGTTGGTTCAATTTCTAAAAGAAAAAGGGGTTGGCTAACCAACCCCTATTCGCCTTTGCTGCAATGTGCAGGATGTAAAAAGATAAATCACCCCCTATCGGTGCGCTGTACATCAGGCGAATTTTCAAATCCAGCCAGTTTTGATGGCTGTTTTGATCTCATCAATCGTCACCTTGCGACCCAAGAAATCACCTACTGATTCGCAAAAGTGCAATTCAATATCACGCTGAATTTCTCTCCTGAAAGATGGACCCATCTTTGCAGCATCCATGTAAGAACTAATGTCGATTTGCCAATCAAGCATCTCGCCACCAATAAATACGGCTTTTTGCATAACCCCATTTTCGCCCATCCCGAAACGAACTTCGAATTTTTTCATACCCAATTCTTCGGGCGTTGGCAGCTTATCAAAATTTCCTTCACTCATATCACACCACAATTTTACCGTTTGTATTGTTAATATAGTCTTATTTTAATGAAATATTATGACATAACATAAATATAGTTATGGAGTTCTATAAATGGGTCACTCTTCACGAATCAAATCTTGAAGAACTTTATTCCGACACAGTTCGTGCATTCCCACGAACCACAAAAAGACAGCATTCTATTGACGAAATTGCAATTTTAAGTCTTTCTGTGACTCCCTATCGGGGCGTTAGAACTCTATTCGTCAAAGGACTGGCAAAGAACGAAGAGAATGGAAGGGAATACAATCCCATAATCTTATTCAAGGATGTACGATACAAATCTTCAAATGATCGTCACAACTGGGCTGAGATTACCGCAAGCGATGGACGCAGGTACTTTTTTGAAAAGCTAAACGACCAAAATCATGTGGTTTTGCGTTGTAACTGTAAGGATTTTTTCTGGAGATGGAATTATACGGATCGTCTAGACAAATCTCTTTATGGTTCTGTGAGAAAAAAGTACGAAGCGAAGGAAAGACCGGGAAGTTCAAATCCTCTTGAATTACCGGGGATGTGCAAACATCTCATAAAACTTGCAAAATCTCTGACAGATGCTGACATCTTGGAGGAATAATGGAAAAGGAATTTACCAAACTAGTTACAACCCTCAATAAATTTGAAGGTTTTAACATAATAGACATAAGCACCGAATACAAATGGATTCATTTCAAACTGAATAATGAACAAAGTTTAAACGCAATTTCAACACAAATTTCTGAAGTAAAGGAATATTATCCCTGCAACTTGCTCGTTCTCGCAAATCAGAACGATCCCAAAGACTTTTCATATCAACTCGTCATTGAAACCGAAGAAAAATCTCGTTTTGTTAAAATTTTAAGTAAAAAATTAGAGAATGTTTTAGAAAACAACGGAAATCTTAGAAAAGCCAAACAAAAAGAATTAGGTCTTCCAGACCTGAGTCTCATAACTATTCGCCAAATGGCGGCTGAATTAAAGCAAAGAACAGGTCTTACCTTTGCTCTCGTCTGGATAGAAAATACGGAAAGAGATAATATAGCAATAGAAGGAAGTGGAAACCCTACTCAACTTGTAGGATTGCTAACCCGTGGAACACATATGGCAATAGAGTGGGCTGATAAAAACATAAAATTTTATAAGCCGGGAAATGATGAGTGATTATCCAAAACCTATTTTCACAATGATGTAATGAACTACATCGTGATTTCCTGCTGTAACTTCAAATTGCCAGTTTTTAGACGACTGTGCAGCAAGTGGTCTTGATAAATATGGAACAGTCTGACTTGTTCCTGTCAATAAAATACAATAATCAGAAGGACTACCTATAGGCGCAGGAATTGATACAAACTCACAATTTTCTTTTAGAGTCAATAAACCAGCAGCAACAATTTTAGGTCCAATCAAACGATTTAAGCCTAGATTAAGTTGATAGTTTTTCTTTTGTATTGGAGCGGAACCGTGACCTGTACCTTCTGTAGTTGTTGCTCCCATAAAAAACTCCAAAAAAAATGCCTTGGGCATTATACCCAAGGCATTAGAGTAACTAAGAAATCAAACAGTTGCGCTGAAAGGAGTAGCTTCCGCAGCAGTCTGATTAAGGAATGCATTCACAACAAAAAGATTGCCGCCAATATCCATGATCTGAATGGTATCGCCAGCATAGCCGCCTTTTGTTCCACCATTCAAAGTAATTGTATCGTCGCCAGAAACAACTTCCCAACCATTAACGCTGCTGCCACCATCGGCACATGCCAAAGCACGACCGACAAAGCTGTCGGAAGTATTAGCAACCTTAACGATGTCGTTGTTGCTTGTGACAGTAGTCCCAACAACGATTGTATAAACATCGCCATTACCAACTGATGCAGGAAGTGTTACAGTAACGCCAGCAGCTCTGTCTAGAACAACAATCCTACCAGCGTGATCAGCAGCAGTTAAAGTAACAGCAGAAGCAGAAACACGCACCAGCTTGCTTTCTGAAGCAAGATTATCTTGGACTGCCATAGGAGCCAAGTTTGCAGATTTAACGCTGCCATTAAAAACCAAAGGCTTAATATTGTAGGCTGAACCGGGACCGGTTCCTTGTGTAGTGGTAGCACCCATAATTTCTCCTTAGGAAAAAGAATCATCATATATATCTTTGAATAAAACCAATTTGTTTTTTATAATTCAAAATTTGGACATAATTTTGCGAAAAAACAATACATAAATTGAGGTGTAAAATGACCTATCAAAGTGGTCCTATATTAAAAGAAGCTCAAAAACAAACACTTTATGGCACAATTTTGGGTGGTTCGTCGGTCATCAAACCTGACCGTGGTAAGAATTGTTACTTGGCTATGAGAGATAGCAACAGAACTTGGCTTGAATATAAAATCGAAATACTTTCTGATTTTTTTAAAATAGATCAAAATACAGTCAAGAAAGACAAAAACACATTCAGATGTTACAGCGTTGCTTTCCCCATATTCAACGATATTTACGCAAAATTTTATATTGACGGCGAGAAATATATCAACAAAGAAATGCTTGAACTGCTTTCGGATGAAGCTTGGATGACTTGGTTTCTTGACGCAGGAAGAAAAAGCAAAAGAAAAGCATATCTCCGCACACAGAAGTTTGGCGAAGAAGGAACCAGAGTTATTGCAGAATATTTTAATTCATTAGACTGTGACTGCGAAGCTCATAAGTCCAGAGATCGACACGAAATAGTTTTTACAAACAAAGGCGCTTTTGAACTTCTCAAATATGTTGCGCCAAAAATTCCAGCTTGTATGTTGCAATACTTCGACTGATATGTTATTTGTGCAAAAAATTATCGAATGGAGTTTTACTGCACATGACAATGACAAAAAAATGTGAATGGCGTGATTGTAAAAGTTGGTCTCAAGTTTGTAAAACAATTCCTTGTGTAGACTATACAATCGTCAATATTCCAGACTCAGCTTACAATGGAAATGCTATAATTGTTTTAGAAATCGATCATGATTTCAAAAAAATTCATGAATTTTTTTTAGCAAATGAAAAAATATGTTGTATTATAAAATCCGAAAAACCAAATTTATTTGGCAGAAATGAGTCTGTAATATTTCATGAGTCATTCATAAAAAGAATTGTCTCATCAGATTTACATGGAAAATATCTGGACCTTGAACTCTCATTCCCTTTTTATGACATTATTTATTAACCATACCCAAAGGAGCACCACCGCCAGCGGGAGGGGCTCCACCAGCCATTGGAGCAGAACCACCGCCTCCTCCACCTACCATGGCACCACCACCGCCACCGCTTACTGGACCGCCACCAAGACCATATAAGTGAATACCGTCGTGAGGACGACGAATCTTTGCTGTTCTTGGTGTGGGTACTCTCATTTGAGGTTTATGATTGCTTGGAGTAGGAACCGTTCCGCCGTAAACACATGCGCCTTTTTTGCAAAAACCGCCTTCTTCAAGATTAAACAACCATTCCTTGAATGTCATAATCAATCCATTCGTATTTCTACTTTAAGGTTACCCGTTCCTTTAATCACCCTGTGATATACTCCAGCAGGAATTCTTACCTCGCCCTCAAGAACTTGAGGCAAATAATTGTCAAATTGAATCTTCCAATCTGTCTCGCCAATCACTTTTACAACTCTATCCTCAGCATCACGATGCCATTTCAGTTCCTCATTAGGAACATCTTCGGAAAATGTCCTAACTACATTTTTTTTACTTAATCTCTTTTGCTCAAAAGGCAACATATTACCACTTCTTTGTACTAACTAAACCAAGCTGCTTGGCATATCGATTGACATTGCAAGCCCACCATCCCGGTGTCGTGCGATCATGCTTGGTTGAACATTTATGACGAGCCAAGAAACTCTTCCTAGCTTTATCAGATTGATTCTTTACACTTAGATTAGGATCGCCCCAAGCAACCTTCTTGGCAACTACACGCCCTTCGGCATTTTTACGACCAGAATTTACAAACACATAAAACTTCTTAGGACCACCTCGCTTGGGACTATCCAAAGGCACTTGTTTACCTTGGTAAACTCCTGTCCTTCCAGCCTCAGTTAAAATAATAAACTCATCATTTTCATTCAGTTTTATTTGTCCAGATTCATGCAAAGAACGAACCTCATTCACTAAATCACGCCAAGCATCCGAACCAATACGAAAAACGCTGTCAGAAATTGAAAGACCATTGTCCATGTGATACTTTAAATTTTCAGAAATATTGACAACATTTTCTGACAAAGTCATAGGGACTACTGCTTCTCGTATCAAATAATACTGTTCAAAACTCATAAAAATCTCCACAAAATAATCTTATTTTTATATATGTCTCAAGCATATTTATATTGTTCAAAGGAAGCTATGAGAAAAATACTGGTCAGTATTATAATGTTTCTTTTAGTAGTCCTTGGAACTGTTTTTACAATTAGAAATACGAACGACATAAATCCATACGGAAGTCAGAAGACGGATGTTGAACCAACGCCGTCTTCTGACCAATATACTGGACAAATCACATCAGAACAATTCATTCAAGGATATGAAGACGGACAAGATGGCATTGTCATGGGTACTATCAAATGGATTTTTTCAAAAGATTATCGAGTGGGCCATATGCTCGGAACCCACGACAAAAAGAAAAATATAAAAAGATATACTAAGAGCGTTTTAAACTAGCTTTATATTTTGCTTGTCGCCTTTTTTCGCAAGGCTTTTGATAAACTTCGTGTTTTTTAATTTCTTTTAAAATGCCACTACGATCAAGCAATTTTTTAAATCGGCGCAGAGCAGAACCAATTGGCTCACGATCACGAATAGTCATCTTCATATAAAACGCCCTACAAAATGAATCAAGCCCAAGAAAACCTTGGGCTTGATTGCGAAAAACTTAGTTCTTCAAGTTGGGAGCCGGTGCCTTTTTCTTGTCCTCATTCTTCACAGCTTGCGGAGCAGGAGCCGGTGCCTTTGTCTTGTCCTCATTCTTCACAGCTTGCGGAGCAGGAGCCGGCGCTTTTTCGCTGCTCTTAGGAGCCTTACCAGCAGTCACGGTTGTGGTACTGCCAGTTTTGCAGGAAGAACAAATCTTAACTTTCTTCTTGAAAAGACAAGCTTCGGCATTTCCAACAAAAAGAGTCATAGCCAAAAAGGCGAAACCAGCAACAAGCGTCTTTTGCATAGGTAAATCCTCTGGCACATCATTGTGCTTGAAATAATCTACCACAGCATAAACAGGTTTGCAATTACTTTTTGGTGTCAATCACCAATTTGGTAAATTGACTCATCGACATACTGGTTTTCGGATAACGCACAATCTGATCCATTAAATGCTCGCCCTCTTTACTGTTCAATTTATTCCAAACATATTTTCTCGTTGTGATATCATAATCCATTAAAGCTTTCTTAATATGATCTACTACTGATTGAACACACTTAATCCTGCTACTTCCAACCGTGTCCTTTTTTTTAGGAGCAGATTGCGCCTTTGCTTCTGTCAAAAATTCATCAAAACTCTTCATTTTATTTACCTCACAATGTATATAGATTCATAGGCATTTTATTGAGGATTACTTAAATATGAGCGCACTATTGGAATGGAAATTACTCCGTCTAGTTGAAACTGAAGAAGCATTGGTTTCCGGTCCCGGTATTGAATTGCTTAAAAGAACAGTTGCTGATATGGCAGCAAGAGGCGTTCCAAACGAATACAATGATTATGGATTTAATAAATCAGATTGGGATACCTACCAAAATCTTTCGCACTATCTTTCACAATCAGCCATACCAGCAAGAATCGCAACAACTTTTGTTCGTATGTTAAGCAAATATAGAAATACACAAGTGCCAAATTATGCCGAAATAAGCCGCTTAGTCACCACAGATTTCAACAATATGCCTAGGGCTGCTAGTGCCACAGGTTCAGATCAAATTGATCAAGACAAGATTCACATTTATGGCGACCAACCACTCACCTACGGCAAAGTAAGAGTTTATATCCCTCATGGAGTCGATACAGGCGATATGAGAGCAATCAACAGAATCGTTGATGAAAAAATGAGGCAGGAAGGCGCACAGATTGTCACCGACAGATTTGGAAATGAAGGTTACGAAAGATTCAAGAAATTTTCTAAAGATCGTGACAATCCGCACATCGTACACATCCACACCAGCGTTCTTCATGATATTATTGAAACACTTAAAACAAGAAAAAATTTAGAAGTTACCGGACATGCTCCCGGTCAAAGTCCTAGCGCATTGACAGCATCAGCAGGTTCAACGCCGGGAGGTGCTGCCGAAGAACCATCAGCAGCATCAGCAGCACCTGAAGTTGAATTACTTGGTAAAGTTTCAACTCGTTTTGGAGAAAAACTCAAAGTAAAGTTCAATGTTCCTTTCGATAGAAGTCCTTATCCAGCAATCAAGAGTGCTGGACTTACTCCAAGAGCCGCTTCCTACTCAGTAGATGACCATCAAGCAGGAAGACCGGGAATTATCCTTATTGACCTTCAAAATAGAAGAATGTTTGATCAGGTCAGAGATGTAATCGCTCATAAAGGTCTTAATGTCAGTCCTCTTGATCACTTTGCTCAGGAGAATTTTGAGAGAACATCCCCAGCTTCCTCGCCTGAATCCGAAACAAGACCTACTTCTCCGCCCACCGACGCAGAAGGAAGAGAAAGTCACAGAATCATCAGGGTTATCAATTTTTCTGATCTTCCCGGCACCAAAATGAAAGTTCAAGTTCAGTACAATCATCCAGAACTTGCTGGAAACCTTGGTAAAAAAGGTTTTATCAAAGAGTTAATTCAATATACCTTCCCTGAATACGAATGGAATAAAAACGGTTACTTTTATGAGGTGGATGGTAATTTCCAACAATATGCAATTTTTGGTGAACTCCTCAAGCGTTTTGGTTATGATGTTCAAGAATTAAGAACCGTATTGAGCACAAAACTTGATAGCGGTCGTATGCAAAAGCAAAAATATACTGGGCAACATGATCAGGGCGAAAACCTACAACAAATTAGCCGAGATATTGACGAAAAATTACCTGAAAGCACTTACGAACTTTATGATCAACAAAAAGAAGGCGTTGCATTCCTCTATGGTCGTCATCATGCCATTCTTGGCGATGAGACAGGATTCGGCAAAACCGCACAACTTGTTACTGCTGCCGCTTTGAGAATGAAAGAGGATCAACACCCAACACTCATCGTCACTCTCAAAGCCACACAAGAACAATGGATCAATACCATCAAAGCGGTTTGCGGATCAGAAGAAACCCAGAACATCAGCACAGATGGTTCTCAACCTAAAAAGTGGACAGTTCTTTACTACGAAAATTTTTCCGCTGGGAAAAAATTACCTGATGTATTAGAAAATTGCAAAAGAGCAAACTTCGGAATCGCAATTTTTGATGAGCTGCACAAACTTAAACATGAGACATCCAAACGAAGCAAGAATATTGCCGAAGTTATTGAAAATATTCCAACAGTCTGGGGTGCATCCGCTACAATTTCAGCTAACAAACCAATGGATGTTAAAAATCAACTCGCAATCCTCAAGCATCACCTTGGAAAAATTAAAGAAAGCAAATTCAAGAGAGATTTTGCAGGCGCAAGCCCTTCAGGATATAGAGGAGCCTATGAGATTGATGATAACAGTGATGAATCATATCGTGCTGCTGAAAGACTCAACAAATGGCTTAACCTGTCAGGCGTTTATGTACGAAGAAGCAAATCAGACCTTCGTGATATGCCGACTCTAAACAGAGCAGAACCTACCGCTCGTCCAATCGATGAGGCGGAATTTAATCGTAAGTATATGGAAAAAGTCAGAACATATGATGATCCTAGTCACCCACTTTCTAAACTTATTGCCGCTAGGGAGGTTATAGCACAACTCAAAACAGATCAAACAGTCAATAAAGTAATCAAAATTGTTCGTGAAAACATGGATGATCCTACAAACAATTATTCAAAGAGCAAAGTCGTTGTATTCACGAATTTCATCGAATCCGCCAACCAGCTTGTTAGCAAACTATCTGCCGCACTCAGACAAGTTAACCCTCAATTTAAGGTAATTACTTATCTCGCTATGACCAAAAAGAGCGAAAGAAAAAGAGTTAAGGATGTTTTTGGCCAAGACCCCAACGCAAAAGTTCTTGTCATGTCACTTAAAATGGGCGGAACAGGAATTGACTTCCCCAATGAAGCCAGAAATATGGTTGTAAATGATTTTGATTGGACTCCAGAAAGCGCCGAACAAAGCGAAGGAAGAATTTATAGAATTAACACCAATCATCCCGTGAACATCGATTACACCTTGGCTAAAGGAATTGATGAACAACTTTATAAGAAAGTTCAAAGGAAAAGGGAACTAGCAGCGATTATACAAAAGTATAGAAAAGAATTGCATAAAAAGGAACATGATCCAGAATTATTACAGAGAATCATAGATGCTCAAAGAGAACTTCGTCAACTCGATGATGAAATGACCTCTGCTGTTGCTAACGATCTGCCAGCAGTTAGAAGTGAATCATTTTCTGAATTTATGAAAAATTATGAAGATATCAAGAAACATTGGTTCGGTATATAGATTGATATTTATTTGACACGCACTCGCTTAGGTGCGTGTTTTCAACTATATTTGTCTAACTGATCGAATTGTATAATTTGACATCTTCAGCATAATATGCCTTTATCCTATCAATCTGCTCAGAACTCAAAACTGGTTTAACATTTCTGCCCTCATTAACTTTAGGTAAAGGCCATTCCAAATCAGCATCACGGCAGAATTGTTGCAGTTGGTCAGGAAACCTATAAAGTCTTGTATCACCTGTAATCAACCACGACTGTTTTATGAAATGAGTGTTTTTCCGAATTGGCATAGGCAAAGATTCTAAAACATATTCCTTGTCATCATTCTCCAAACCAGTCAATAACTTATCAACATCTTGACTTAGATAAGAAACCCCAGATAAAAACCTATCAACAGGATTTCTTACCAGCAAAAGAACAGGCAATTCAGGATTTCTCGTTATTGTGCATAGGTTCTGCCAAAATGACACGGAATCATTCATGTCGCATCTGAACATCCTCTGAAAAGATTCTGGCAAAGAAGCCTTAAATTCGTCGCTAAATCTAGACCAATTTTTTTCATAATCATCCAGAGCTTTTTGTAATCTCTCTGGATGATGCTTCCTAACAATAGCAGATGCCAAGGCTGATGATGCAACCTTGGCATTAAACGCTATACAACAATGAGGCAACACAAAATACTGCATTCAATATTAGAGTATTTAATTAAAATTTTCAACCATTAACTGGTGCTGGTGCTGGTTCTGGAACTGGTGCTGGTTCTGGAACTGGTGCTGGAACTGGTGCTGGTGCTGGTTCTGGAACTGGTGCTGGTGCTGGTGCTGGTTCTGGAACTGGTGCTGGAACCATTTCAATTTCTGATTTAGGATTAGCTTTCTTAAAACGCTCAATGCATTTTTCCACACCGCCAGCATCATCAATCGTTTCTTTAGACCATTTGGAAATAATATTGTCATTTTTATCCATAACAATATATTTGTTTTCTTCTGTTTTAATCTTGTACTTCATTTTTAGGACTCCTTTTAACATGAAATATGCCATCTAATTCTTTACATTCAAATCTATAGTATTTATACCATTTCAATAATCTTTCCAATTGCAAGCCAGAACAAAAATTGTCATTTCCAGTTATAGAAGGACCAACCAAATTAGGCACCGCTCTTCCCGTAATAACCACACCATGCTTGTCTGCTAAACCACAAATAAATACAACAGTCTTATTCGCACCTATTCCATCAAATGATATTATGTTCTGAACACGCAACTCATCAGGCTCTATAAACTTACACTTCAAAAGTGTAGTTCCATGCTTGAAGTGACTACCAGAAAAATCCCCGTGCGTCCAATGATGTCCACACGGGGTGCAATTCTTTTCAAACTCTTCCCTAAAAGAAGAAATCATACATCAAGGAGTATAATCACCAGTAAACAAAGAAGAAGGACTCTTGATCACAATAAAGTCAACATCTCTCTTCTTTGCACCTTGAATGTTAAAACTTTCAACAAGACCATCTCCATCAAGATTCTTGTTAACACCATAAGTCTTGCCAGAACAAAGAATCGTTAACTTCTCAGGCAAATCCTTAACATCAGATGGCAAAGTTACTGTAACAGTTCCATCATTGTTGTAAATCTTGCCATGCCATACGACATGGGGATCAAGCAAAGATGCATATTGATCACGAAGATTGCCGGGACCACGGGTAACATTTGCTGCTCCCGCACCCACTCCGGTTACTGATGTAGCTCCCATTTTTCCCTCCATTTGTTTTCAAAATACTATCTTTTATCATTCATCCAAATCAAAAATTATTTGGTGGCTGAAATTAAATAAAATTCCAAAACACTACACCCATATATATCCTTATTAAGTATTTAAATAAATTTGTACTATTGAATTTTAGCAAAAATCTTGCTTATATTATTGTCCATAAAATAATAAAATCATCAAAAATTTTACTTTCTATCAGCTCACGAAGAAGCAGCAATTACTTTGATTCAATGGAATTTTTTCTTTGATGATTTAGACAAGCAAACTACTTGCAAAAATGGAATATCAAATCCAGCAGATGCAAATTCACCCTGCAATCTCTTTGCTACTCTCAACGCATCATCACGCCTTATAAAATGCAATTCGTAATCTTCTACTACTCCATCATGCATATCCATAGCTGTTACATTCCGACCATTTAAAAATTGTAATTTAAATGAAAATTCTGTTTCCCAAGCACTAAAAAATTTTTTACTTTCTAAAATATTCATTTTTTTAATCTTCCACAGAATTTTATATTTGAAACTGTTATCAAACAAATTTTATTCTTCATTTTTTGCCTTTTTCTTATCATAATTCGTCTTCATCTTCTCACTACGACAAGGCTTGCACATCGTACAATAACCATCACGCTTACTTTTGTCAGGACTGAATTCTTCAAACAATTTCACTACCCTACACTTATTGCACTCCTTCTTACCCTCCGAAGCATATGGATTTTCTTTTCTAAGAGCTAATTTAGGTTTGCTCCCTGCTATGTGGCCTCCCTCTCTCTCACATATATATCGACCATTCCTAGCTATGTTCTTCTCATATGTGATGCGTAATGGATGGTGAACCTCATTACAAAAGGCACATGAAACTTCAACTTTATTATTGGCAAAATGACGCTGATAGTAACCCAAATGATGGTAAGCACATCTGTAGAAGCTGTAAGCTGAAAACTGATAATCCCGCAAAAAGGGCAGATGTGCAAGCAAAGATTAAGAAAACAGTTGAGGAAAAGTATGGAGGAGTTTTGCCAATAAACACACCAGAGCAAATTGCCAAGAGAAAAGAGCAATTTAAGGATCAAGGCTTTGTTGAACAAGTGCTTGAAAAAAGAAAAGAAACCTGTTTGGAAAAATATGGTGTTGATCACCACATGAAATCAGAAGTTGGCAAAGAAGCTGTAAAAGCTGCCATGCAAGAAAAATATGGCGTTGATTATCCTCTTCAATCAGAGGAAGTTAAAGAGAAAATGCGACAAACCTGTCAAGAACGCTATGGTGTAGACAATATCATGGATGTTCCAGAAGTTAAGTCAAAAGTAGCTCAAACCATGATGGATAGGTATGGCGTTGAAAGATATAATCAATTGCCGGAAATGAAAGATTATTTGAGAGATAATTGTAGAGAATGGCTGAGGGAATCTTGGGAAAATCCTTGGGCTAAAGGAATTACAAGGCCAGAAGAATGGAATCATAAACAAAGTGAAACAATGGCTCAAAAGATTATTCGTGGTGAATTCTCTCCAGAAGACCCAAGATTCTTTTACACAGGATGGTACAATAGTTCTAAGTGTAAAAAATCAAGAGCATTTTATCGTTCTAGTTTAGAATTGATCATGCATTATATTATTGATTCGGATGATAATGTTTTATGGTATGAGAATGAACCATTTGCAATTCCTTATGAAAAAGAAAACGGTGTTTACAGGAATTACATACCAGACTTTTTTGTATTTTTGAAGATTGGTCTTCCTAGAATTTATGAAATTAAACCATCTTTCAGGATGAGAGAACAAGAAGTTAAAAATAAGGTAGAAGCAGCAAATATATTTTGCAATAAAAAAAATATTGAATTTATTTATGTTGATGAAAAATTTTTGAATTCAAAGAATATTGAGTTGGAATTTTTATTGAATTTGCCTCAAGTCGAATCTTTGAAAAAGTAAAAAGAGAGAACCCCGGTTTTGAGCCGGGGTTCTTTTTATTCTTATTTGAGATAAGAATAGTATGCCTATATTACGAAATTTGCGATAGAAAGTCTCGCATAGAATTTGGCACCTTCGCGTAATAATTTTTTTCCGTAACGGGTAAGTATGCCCTTGCGAGGACAGAAGGACTCTGGATCAAGGACAACTGGGGTCTGAGTAAGAGGAACATAAGGACAGTAGAAATATCCGCTATCCATGTAGCTATCACCCTTGTATCCCATGAGAAGTTGATTGCTTGGGAAGAGGGGGTCTTTGTAGAGTCTCCAACGATTGTTCACGGTGCCGACATACTGGATGCCAAGGCTTGAGGTGAAGGTTTCGGAAGGAGCAGGAGCGAAGCCAGCGGTAGCGGTTTCAAAGATTGAAGCAACTTCTGGGCTGGTCACGATCCAGTTAGCGCCACCACGGAGAGTCTTCCTATGGATGACATTGGAAATTTCGACAACCTTAACATAAAGGCTTTCGTACTTTTCCTTGATGGTTTCGCCAAGAGCGGTGTTGAAGTCCCAAGCGGACACGGTGCCTGCGTTGTTACGGAGGTCGGTGAGGACTTCACGGTCGATTTCGAGGTTGATTTCCTGAGCGAGAACAGCGGTCAACTCGGCTTCAGCATCAAGATTGTGCTGTGAGCGGAGGTCTTGCTGTGCTTCATAAGACCAAACAGCCTTGAGCTTACGGGTCTTAGCAGCGATTTCTTCTGATTCAACGACAAGGTTGATCTCAGGAAGGTCTTGATTGCACTCCATGTTCATCTCATAGGAGACGACAGCGTGATTTGGACCGGGAGCGCCGTTCCAAGTAAGGGTTAGTTCGCCAGTAGTGGTATTAAGAGTACCAGCGGTAACTTTAGGCTCAGGAACGCCGATATCGTTGAAGGTGAAAACGCCGCCAGCAGAAACCGTGAAGGTCTGGATAGCAGTAGAACCATCATAAATAGTGCCGGTAATTGTGCCGGGGAGGATTGGAGTGTGTTCAAGAGGTGAGAATACGCTCAAAACGCCTGCGCCAGCGTCAGTGCTGGTTGTTTCGTTCTGAACGAACTGGCTTGAGTAAAAAATGTCAAGATTAGCAGTACCGTCAGCCTTCTGCATCAATGAGTTGGCATCATCACCGGGGAAACCGCCGATGTTGTCAGCGCCACGGGTAGCGCCCTTGTTGCTGGAGTAGCGGAAGCGGAGATAATAGACAAGACCGGTGGGGCCAAGCAAAGGCTGGACGGATACGATCTTGTTGGCGATAAGCTGTGGGTAGATACGACGAACAAGGGGAATTGAAATTCTCTTGAACTGGGCGACATCGCCAGTATCGGTGCTGACTTCGTTCATCAGTCTTTGGTTTTCGAGCAGAACTGCGGTTGCGGAGCGGACATATCGGTCCTGAATGCCTTCGAGGAGACCGGTCTGCTTCCAACGAGTTTCTAGCTCCCTAGCCTCGTTCAAAAATCTTGAGTTTGCGTTCATAAAGTTCCTATTCTTTAGCTAAAAGGAGTAAAATTTACTTGGTTTGTTTCAGACCCGACAAGACCAACAGTTGATCCATGTCAGAACCAGCGGAAGCGTTGTATTCAGAGATCACAACATTGTCGCTGGATGTATTGCCTCTCCCCGTTACATTCTTTGCTTTCTCAACTCTTTCTTTCTGTTCGCTGATGACAGCGTATTTCTTTTCCTTTGTGACAAACTTGCGGCTTTCGCTGATGAGTTCTTGGGCTTGGCGAACGCTCTCGTTCAGCTTGGTGTTTTCGGTGCTGAGACGGATGTTACGGGCTTCAAGAATACGCAATTGAGCTTTAACCTCGTCAAGCTGCTTGGAAGTTTCCTGTAGCTTTTCGGTGTTTGCTGATGCGAGGGTGTCGTCGGAAAGATAGTTCGAAGCAATGTTAACGATCTTGTCGAGTGCGACCTTGTGTTCGGCAAGACGGGGATCGTTAAGAACATCACGACGAGCTTGTTCGTAAATTTCTTGACCTTTGATTGAGAGGAAGTCGCTAATCTTGTCAACCATGTATTCTTTCATGGCTACGAGTTTGGAGTCGTATTCCTCGTACATTTCAACTTCAAGATTTTGGTTCTTTTCACGCTCTGCCTTCAACATTTGATAAGCTTCTTCGTAGCCATCGTTGAGGGCAGATTTGTATTCTTCGCCTTGGAGTTCAAGACGGCTGCGAAGATCGCCGATGATTGAGTATGCTTCCTCGTAGCCCTGCTCTGCAACTTTCTCTGCTTCGGAAAGTTCGCTGGTGAGTTCGGCATAAGCTTCCTCAAGCTTCTGGTTGTATTCAGACTCAAGGTTCGCCTTGGCTTGTTCAAGCAGTTCGCTGACGGCTTCCGCAACCTCATTGACTTCGCTTTGGGGCAATAGTTTCTTAAGTGCATCTACGATCTTATCCATTAGCCTAACCTCGCTGTGATTTTTCTTGTTTGTTGTTCGATTATTCCACCTAAACATGCCAATAAGGCTTCTTTGTTAACCTTATGTATGCTGCTGCTTTCGTTTTTTACCGAATTTTTCGGAAATTCTTGGGCAGGATGAGGTGAATAATTTTCTTTCTTGCCACTCGACAATTTCTCCTGAAATGCCGAATGAGTGCTTGGGTCTGCTACGGCATCAAAGGTGATGAGTTTGTAGCTTTCACCAATCACTAAAATTCCATTCTCGTCGCTTCTTCCATTTCCAACGCCTCGGCTAGAGATGCCGACACGAACGCCGTCATTCAGTAGTGCTTTGAGAATTTTTCCATGAGGGGTATTAAGGATTTCTCCTTCTCCCATCAGGTTATTACCCTCCCACCATAGTTTAGTAACGATGTGAGAGCATTTCTCAAAATGAATTATAGAGTCTGTTGGATGGTCTAATTCGCCGATAAGACCACGATTTTGGATAATTGGCATAAGCTTTTTGACATTTTCGTCAAGAACAGCATAAGGATAGATTCTTTTATTTTTGTTGACGGCTTCAGCTTCTTGGAATTTACCTCGGAATTTAGTCAGTCCCCTATCGGAGACTGACTCGTTCATATTCATGGTAAATCCGCCGTTGTTGCAGCAATCAACCAGCAGAAATTGGTTTTCCATTGAACTCCTTTACTTAGACAACTGGTTTTGGCATAACAGGCTTGGGAGCCATAGGATTCTTGAGATTTGGCCAAGTGTCGCCGGAAGACATGGTTCCAAGGTCTTCTGAATCGTCAAAAACTGACTTTTCTTTCATCTTGTACATCATGGACTTGGGGACATAAGGGTTCTTCATGTCTGGCCAAGTGTCGCCTGAAGCGATGTTGCTGAAACCGTCATTTCCCATTTCGTCTGCAAGACCCTTGTCGTAATCTTTGCCATCGCTAACAGGAGCAGCGTCCTTCCAGCTACCGGTATTGTTGCTGGATACTGCTGCTTGTTTTGCGTTGTATTTGGTCATGCTGTGGTCGCCGCCGACGCTAATTTCAGGTTTTGCATCGATTCCGGCATCGCCTTCGCCTGCTGCTTCAAGAAGATCAGCGAGGTAATCAGCAATTGCTTCTGCGAGACTGAGATCAACATCCGCCCTGTTGTTGAGAATTGCGCTACATTCCTGCATGAAGTCGGCAGCGTCGATTCTAGTTGCTTCGTCGCCAATTTCAGCAGCGACACGATGAACTTCAAGCAGAGCGTTATAAAGATCAGAGAAAATTCTGAATTCGTTTTCGGTGCTTTCGTCAATTTGTGCAAATGCTAGGTCTGCGACTTCGGCGAAATCCTTGTAGGCATCTGAGCATGATTCGCACTCGGATGTCACATCGTTTTTTGCGCCAGCAAGGGTTGCGATCTTGCGGACTCGTTCGGTGTAGGCGTTGTGAGCGGAGCGAAGAATTGCTTCTGCCATGAATGCACAGGTTGCATCGTCATAATTTTTAACGCCTGCTGTTTCAAGAGCGACTGCGATTTGTTCGGCAAGTTCGCTTTCGGTGACATAGAGAACATCTGGCCAGCGGCTGATGATGGCTTCAAGGGTTTCCTCAAGAGCGGAGCTATCGCTAATATTGTTATAACGCTTGAGGTCAGCCATAGCCTTGACGAAGTTTTGGTCTTCGTGAATCTTCTTCATTTTGCCACGAAGAACTTTGCTTGTGCTGTCGATGGTCTGAAGACCCATGTCAAGGACTTTGCCTTCGTTACGCTTTTGAATGGCTGTTATAACATTACGGTGAAAC
>OGWL01000041.1_pt1 | contig 18660 bp, 30 predicted proteins | sample 1576031 | NCBI WGS metagenome assembly OGWL01 (sample SAMN07581535, study PRJEB24739) | freshwater metagenome | place: Singapore | collected 2015-01
CGCTGCTATTTCCCGCTAAAGCCTCGGTTGTTTCGTCTTGCATACCTTTAAGATATGCGGGAAGTCCGCCTTTAAACAATGCTAATTCAGACATTTATTTCTCCTTACAGGTCTTTGTCTGGGTTGAGGTCAAGTTCTAACTGACGAGGGTCTTTTTGTTGCTCTTGCTTATCTTTGTTCTCACTGTACGCTTTTAATGCTGCGTCTACTGCGGACAGCTTAAACCGATAAACGTTGGCAACCTTTAACGTAGGGATGATGTCGTTCCTCATCCACGCTCTGACGGTTGATATTGATACCGAGTAATGTTTTGCAACATCCTCGATGGTGATGTACTTCTCTTCTACAGCTTCCATCAACTTCTCCTGTTACGTTGAACGGTTACGGAATACTCACTGTCCACATTCAATCCCGGTGGCAGTAAATCAGGGTTACCCTCTAAAAATTCTTTGAGATTTGTTTGATGTACTCGTTTCTCTAGCACATGTGGAATCTCATGCTCTAAGATAAAACCATAAAAAGCCTCCCAATTGTCTGTCCAGTATTTTTTGTTGATGGTGCGATACACCAATCCTTCAGATGTGCGTAGACTTTCAACATTAGATGCCTTCATCTGCTCAAGAAGAGCGTTCTTTACAAGACGCATTTTTTCGCTAATCCTCTCGTACTCAGTGTCGTATGTTCGGGTCAGCTCTTCGCGCTTCTCTCGCATTTTGATGTAAACGCGGACTAATTTATCGACGGAAACACCGTCCTCTACTTCGGTCATCATACTCTCCAAGGGGTTGTTATGCCGTTACTATAGTGGCATTAAATAGTTTTGTCAAGCACTTCTTTGTACAGCGCTACAAGCTGTGTGTGCACGTTAATTTTACTGTCAAGAAGTTTGTATATGTGTCTTTCCGCATTACTACCTACTAATCTAACTACGGTCACCTTGTTTGTTTGCCCTGCTCTATGAGCACGGGCATTAGCCTGTGCGTAAATTTCCATTGAAGGGGTAGGCCCCCACCACACGATTGTATCGGCAGCGGTCAACGTCACCCCATGAGCGGCTGCTTGCGGTTGTATAATCAGTATTTTTAAATTGTCTGTGTTCTGAAAATTATCAAAAATTCTAGTACGGTTAGCCACAGATACATCACCATCAATCACTTCTACAGGCACTCCGTCTTCGGTTAGGCGTTCCCTAAGAACTTGGATTGTATGTTTGAACGGTACAAATAACAAAACTTTGTTGCTCGCCTCTTGTACAACTTCAAGCAACACTAGGTATCTATTTTTTATATCAAAAGTAACTGTTTCACCTGAGTCGGTGTAAGCCGCACCACAAGAAATTTGTAACAGTTTGTTTAGACTTACTGCTGCGTTTACCGCTGTAATTTCTTCTCCTGCTGCATTGACAGCCATCTGCTTTCTAAGAGTCTCATAGTACTTGTTTTGTTGTGGGGTAAGTGCAATTGTCCTTGTGGCGTACACAATGTCCGGAAGATCCAAGCATTCCTTCTTAGTGAACCTGATAGCAGGTTGAAGAACTCTATACACGGTATCAGTTGCGTTGTCTTTTGGTTCCCATCTAAATCGTGATAGTTTATACATCACCATGTCTTGATAGGCAGCGAAAATTTTTGGCACACCTGTGGGGTTCACTAACTTACCTAACGCATACGCATCAAGCGGGGACTGTGCCGCAGGGGTTCCTGTCAACATCCATAACCATGTTTCCGGCTTCAACAATTTATATAGTGTTTTCCATCTTCTAGTGTTTATATTTTTATAAGCATTTGCTTCGTCAACAACGATGAGGTCAAACTTGGCTTCAACAATTGCAGGGTACGCTATGTTTACACCGTCATAGTTAATGATTATAAATTCAGCGTCACCGAGCACAATTTTAAAACGTTTTTCTTCTGAGCCATACGCAATATCAACCTTACGATGCATGGCAAATTTGAACAGATCAGCTCGCCACGCCGAATCCATGATTGATAGTGGGCAGATGACAAGCACTCTTTTAATTACACCCATACGCATAAGATAGTCTGCGGCCCAAATGACTGATCCGGTCTTGCCTGTCCCTTGTTCGTTCAGGCAAAAAGCACGTTTGTGTGTGGTTAAAAAAGATGCTGTAGTTTTTTGATGGTCAAATGGTTTGTGCATTCCGCGCCAATCGTAGTCCCGCAAAATAGGGGATGGCACGTTACGAATTTTTAAATTGCTTAATATTTGGGCTTCATCAAGCCCCCATTTAACCAACACTTTAGTAGAACCGGATGGTTCTTTACCAACAATACGACTGTTAGGTATGTGGGCGGTAACAGCTTGTGGGTTTTTTAAGCGTAATAACAGTGCCTTATCTTGGATAATTTCCATTTACTCTCCATAATTATTTCTCACGTTTACTTGTTTCTGATACAAGTGCGCTTTTTGAATTTCTGCGAAACGATCTATTTTTTGATTTGTTTTGAATGAAGTATCCGTCTTTGTTTGAACCTCCGTTGCTAAGTGCTTTACGATGGGCTACATCTTTACCCTCCCGACTGTCAGCTTTACCGTCGTGGTCTTTATCTACGCTATTTTTATCAATAGCGCGTCTAGCACGTTGACGCTCAAGCTTTGCGGGAATGTCGCCCCTTGCAAGCTGTTGTTGATATTCCTTCTTGTAAGGTCTTGGTTTATTTACATAAGGCATTAGTTGTTCTTCCCATTGTGTGTACAACTCAACACAGGGCAATGTTTACGACACAAGCCACTTGTCTTTGGGTTCCACACCCCAGTGCTATAAGCTTCTAATAACCTATCGTACTGCCCCGTCCATTTTTGCCATGCATCTTCTTGCATTTCATGGTCATACTTGTCTTTAACAAAAGCATTACATACAACAAAAAGTAACCCTGCTTTAACTTGCGTGATCTCAGGAAAGTATTTAAAGATCGCTAGCGCCATAAGCTCTAGTTGGTCCTTGTCTGCGTATTGGGCAGACTTCCCTGTCTTATAGTCAACAATAAAGGCTTTGTTGCGTTCTCGGTCAAGAATCGCCAAGTCCACAATTCCACGCCACCAAACATTCCTACTGCCAAAGGTGCAGGGTTCAAGATCTCTAGTAAGGCCCATGCGGTACTCGCATAGTTTTTCTCCATCCATACTATTGAGTTTATCCAAAGCTTCTTTAGCAAAATTAAAATACTCTGGCAGTGGGATGCCCCCTTTAATATACTCCTCTGCGGCTTTATGAAATTTTCCACCGTAAAGTGTGGCCTCGGTGGGATACTCCACAAAATCTTTGGCTACTTTAAGATGGAAATATTTTTTGGGGCATTGTTCAAACAGCTTGATGCTGCTGTAACTCCAAGCGGGAGTTGGGGACGCTTTGCGTAACGATCTTGTCTCGGACATGTCTGAGTGCCGTAAGGGTGGTAAGAACACAACCATACGCTTTTATTGAGTCATTTTCAAGTAGGTTCTGTTTCATCTTCTTCAATGCAATCTCAGCTTCTAATAAATGAGCGACATAGTCATCATACTTAGCAATCACCATAACTTTCTCCGATTCCTGATTCGCAATTAATGGGTAATCCTTGCGCCCAATCGGGCACCCAACGCATACACTCTTCTACATAGTCACGTGCTCTATACTGCTCTGTGATTGGGGCGATACAAGCTATGGCATCATGAACTGTCAAAACCACGCGGTATTCTTTTGCTATACGTGTCATTTGTTCACCAATGATGCACCTTGCCAGAGCTTGACATACGTTCTCTATGACTTTTCCACCATAGATTTTGATTTGCCCCTTACGAGTTTTGTAAGTGAACTCCTCACCGTTTTCAGCAGATAGTTCGTCATATCGCATTAACAACTTACTGGGCAGTTTAATTGCTTTGTGTTTGCCCATGACCTGTAACACCCCAGACTTACCAAGTGTTCCGTCAATACCATCTGCCATCAAGCCAAGCGCAAACTGCGCTTCTCGCCAAAGCCCTACAATACACGGATTTGTTTTACGGTAGATGTCAATAATTCTACGGCATTCTTCAAGTTCCGTTTCAACCCCCATCGTCTTTAACTGAGCCTGAAATTTCGCCGCACCCATGCCGTACCCTGCACCGAGGATTGTGGTCTTACCGACAAAACGTTGATCTTTCGTAACCTGATCTTCAGCTACGCTGTAGATTGCACTCGCCATCTTTTTATAAACATCTTCCTTGTTTGCAAAGGCCTGCACCAAGTCATCTTGTTGAGCCAACCATGCAAGCACCCGTGCCTCGATCTGTGAAGAGTCCGAATCAATGATGACGTAACCTTTGGGCGGCAAAATAGACTTCTTGAGCTTCCCTGCGTTATCTCCACGACTAGGTAAGTTTTGCAGGTTTAAGTTATCCGACCCACCCCACCTACCGGTGTGCGCTGCATAGTATTTAAGGGGGACAGGCATATTGCCACGTTCCGCGATACCTATAAACCGCTCAGTACGTGTCTCTTCTAGCGTTGACTTTGTACCAATCCGTGCAGCGACCAAAGCCTGTACCCGCTCATCGGGGTGTTCAAGCAATGCTTTAAAGTCTTCGTCACTTTTAGCTAACGCCAACGTTTCTTTACCTGTGGTAGGACTAATCTTTTTAGGTGGTTCTATCCCAACAGAACGCAACAAGTCTGCAAACTTTGGGTTACTCATTAAATCGGCTCGATTTGCTGCGGCTTCAGCCAACAGTTTTTCTTTACGCTCTTGAACCTCTTTCAAATGCTGTTCCAACAATTCTTTATCCAACCTGAGCACAGGTTCGGTAAACATACGTAAAGTTAGATCAATGAGTTTAATTTCATGCGGCGGAAAGTTTTTGCCTATCATCAACCTATCAAAAAGTTGGTAGGTCAGATCAACATCATTGATGCAATAGTCACCGTAAGCTTCTAAACCTTCTTTGGTAAAGTCGGCACGGCGTCGCCCTGCTGCGCTTATAACTTCTGTACCTTTTATACCTAGGTTATAGCGTTCTGCTAAGGCTTTTAACGAACCCCCTACTTCTACACCGTGCAAGGCCCTTGCCATAGATAAGGTATCAAGCCATAACTTAGGTCGTATACCAAAAACCCAATTAAGAATAGCCCCATCGAACATAGCGTTATGAGCGAGAGCGGCGCTAGCTGTCCAATCAAATTGGTCTAGCCAATCCTTAATCTGTTCATGCGTACCGCTCGCCCACTCTGTGGGGTTGTCGTCTACTTTTACCGCGACCCCAATGACTTCAAAGAAGGAGCTGCGTATATATTCTTCCGTAGTCAGTTTAGTTAGGGAAAACTCTTTACTGTAAAACGTTTCAAAGTCAACTGTTATTATTTTCATACGTTATCCTAGAAAGGTGCTTCTTCAATGTCAGTGGGTTGCTTAGAAACTTTTGCCAGCACAACATCTTTGCGGTTGATGAAGGCGTAGTGGGGGAAAGGCCAGCCGTTGTCTGCGGGTATGCGTATACATAGCATCCCATCGTCGTCTTCCTTTACAACGTAGCCTATTTCGCCCGTGCTCTTAATTCGCACTCGTGTATCAGGTTGCATGATTAGTTTTTTCCTTTATGACAGGGGAGAACTCCCGAGTTGTGAAACGTTGATTGCAATGTGTACACACGCGCTTGCGCTCCATGTAGAACCGCCGTCTTACATCATCGAAAAACCTACGTGTGTCTATCACTTTTGTTGGGTAACCGTCTGTTGTTTTAGGGTCAGCGCAGTATGGGCAAATCATAAGTTGCTCCTTAATGAAATTTTTTTATTGCTGTGGTATAACCCATTCGTCTTCCAAAATTTGGAGCGATCATGCCTGAAAAATGCAGTGACGACGAGTTCGTTGAAGCTTGGAAACGTTTGGGTAGCATCAGTCTTGTTGCTCATGAGCTGGGTTTAAGCATTCGGCGAGCGAATGAGCGAAGACGCGTCATTGAAAATCGGCACGGGATACTGCTCGATGCGTTCAATGATAGGCGTAGTTTTAAAATCCTTCATCCTGAGAATAAAGTCCGTAGTATTGCGAACATCACGGGCTGCGTGATTGTTTTCAGCGACGCGCATTTCATGCCCAATGAAACAAGCGTGGCGTTCAATGCCTTATTAAAAGTTATTAAGAAAGTCAAACCCGTCATGGTCGTAGCAAATGGGGATATCTTAGATGGGGCAACGATTTCAAAATACGGCCCGGAGGGTTGGCAAACTAAGCCCACACTCAAGCAGGAACTAGAATCAGTGCAATACCACATGGACGCTATCGTAAAAGCTTGCAAAGGTTTAGGAACAATCTTGCACCGCACAGTAGGAAACCATGACATTCGATTTGAAAAAAGATTAGCGGGTCTTGTGCCTGAGTTTAAAGACATCCAAGGCACACGACTGTCTGACCATTTACCTGAGTGGTCTGTTTCTTGGTCTGTGTTAGTCAATGAAAACACCATGATTAAACATAGGTTGCAACACTCAGGCATTCACTCTGGATACAATAACGTTTTAAAAAGTGGTTTGTCAACTTGTTCGGGGCATACCCATTTACTAGAAGTCAAGGGATGGGGGGACTATACGGGGCGTCGTTGGGGGATCTCAACGGGTATGCTAGCTAACCCTAAATCGCAAGCCTTTGATTATATTGAAGATAATCCAGTGCCGTGGTGTAGTGGTTTTGCAATACTAACGTATGATAATATGGGTAGATTGCTTCCACCGGAGTTAGCGGAGGTGATCGATGGGTGTGCATATTTTCGTGGATCTTCAATTTAATGGGGTATATCATGGACGAAGTATTTGTAAGCGTTGATTTGACTGAGTTTGAATACGACGAAGTTATTGACTGGCTTGGCGAGCAAGAAATTAGTTCGGGTCTTAGTGATCTGTATAACAAGTTATTGGCTGCTGTTGAAGCACGTGATGCAGCAGAGGAAGAGGAAGAAGGCGAAGACGAGTAAAATTCGTCATAGCTACCTCAACCAACCCGCCCACGAGGCGGGTTTTTCTTTTATCGGCACAATTTGACCGTTTAATCAGTATAAGAGGTCGTCATTGCTCACTCGTCAGATATGCCTACCCATCCACGCTTTTTAGCCTCCTCGTATGCCTGCATTCCTCGTTCGCCGATGCCTACATTCGTCTGTGTGAGCACGAACTCTTGTGGTGTGGTGTACACCTTCGCACACGCCTCACGCTCTGCTGCTGCGACAAGTTCGGCGAAGCGTTCAAGTTCTTTCAGATGAACCACGCGCCCGGTGTCGTACTTGTACGGCAATTTAGCCTCTCTCGCCATCTTGATAATGTCGTCTCGTGTCATTGCTCACCCCTTGCTCTGATTGCTTTGGCAATTGTGTGCCCAATTAGCCCGTCCTCTGTCTGTTCTGGGATTAAAATTTCAACGACCTTCGCACATGCCTCGCGCTCGGCGTGTACACCATTAACCATGCCCCTTGTCCAGTTCTCCGCAATCTGCCAATCAAGTTCTTGCAGCAGGTCTTCCATGCTGTCGGCGTGGCCCGTAGCGTAACCACGCTCCATCATCCACCGGGCCACCTTCTCACGCTCGGCTGCGGCAACAAGGGCTGCGAAAGACAGTAATCGTTGTGGGCTTGCATACATCTTGAACCCTGCTCTTGCAGGGGCTGGGCCTTTGATCCCGGCATCGTTTGCCATCTTGATCATGTCGTCTTTATCCACCATTCTTCTCCTTCAGCTTGGCTTCGATTTGATCGAATAGTTTGCGGGTGTAGCCTTTAATCGGAGTGTCGCCCCACGGACCCACTATTTCTTTGATCTCCTCATCCGTCAGCCCAACCCACTCTGTCGGTGCGCGGTACAGGGCCATGCCAACAGGTAAAACAACAGCAGGATCTAATGGTTGGATGACGCAGTAACCCCCATAAAACCCTGACACATATCCCACAGGTTGTTGCTCCATGTTTCACTCCACATCTCTATTAGGTTTCCACGAATCCAAAGAACGCATCTCAGCCTCCTCCAAAGAACGTATTTCAGCCTCCAATTCTCTGAGATCGTTAGCTGCATCAGACACCCCGTGCCAATCATGGCGAGCTACCATAACTTTTAGATACTCTATTAATACTTGCCCCTGTAAGGCAAGGTCTTTATAGTCTTTCATTTTTAGTTTCTCCATTTAAAATGCGTTGAATTTCTCGGTCGATGTACCACCGAGCCTTACGCAAGTCCTCGATTTCTTTGCCTTTGAGACTTGCTCGCCATACATACTTAACAGCGTTGCCCAAGTTAAAAGACATGTGCTCGGTAATCTCAATACACTCCACACCACTAGGATGCGAAGTGTAGTGCTTCGGGTTATTTACGGTGTCGGTCATAGCATCTTCCACCCACTTATTTCTTCCGTCCAAGATCTGCGCCACAACATCTTTACGCTTAACCTAGCAACAGACCCGGGTTCAAGCAATTCTGTTGTGGTGTACTCTAATCGCGTATCAGGTGTACCGGGGCCAACCCATTTATGCTTATCGTTATAGCTAGGCAAATACGGAATACCATGTAAATAAAACATAGGCTGTGGCACAAACTCTTCTTTTGGCTCCCTCGCTAACCAAGCTCTAAACTTTCTAAGCTCGTCAAACGTCATGTCGGCTATATCTTTACCGTAAATTCTTTTAGCTTCATTGGCTACTTTGATGCTCATTTTTCTCTCCGTTTGATCATCTCGTCTGCTACTCGATATGCAAAATCTGCGAAAGCTTCTTCCGGTTTGTACTGTGGCATTTGTCCCCACTTGCCGGAAAGTATTCCCGTGATTGCCGCTTTTGCAAACTCATCTCTTAGCCTAAGCAACTCTTCATTTGAAATCGTATCTCGCCACTTCATTTAACACCTCCGTTAAGTCGTAAGTCAATTCTTTCCCGATCAAGGGCAGCTATTCGCCGACGTTCGGCAAGTACCTTGGGGTCTTTCCAAGGAAAAGGCTGCTTCAACAATTTCCATTGTCGTTTAAACGTTTCAAGCACGTTAGTGCTTTCAGACGTTGTCTTTATAGGAACTACTATCAAACAAACATTTTCTGAGTCCATCTACATTCTCCTCGTTGATTACGATTGCAATACCACCCGCGCTTCTAATTTGTGCGAGGTTTTTCTCCTGTAAAGCGGTAGGCTTGTTGCGCCCTGCCTTACATTCGATTCCAATAAACCTACCGTTCAAACACACCAAAAAATCTGGTGCGCCTGAGTTTCCATACCCACCTGTTATGGGCATGGAGTAATAGGCATTAAGTTCTTTCAATACGTTACGTACCTTTAGTTTTACTTTTGCTTCCGGTGTCATTCGTTTCCTCAAAGTAAATCCAAAACGTTGTTTCATCTACTCGTCTGCCAATACCCTCCACAAACTCTGTAGGTTTCAACATCATCAATATGGCAATACGATGCTGCACCCACTCTGGAACATCTGCCATATTTTTTGTGTAGATCGGTGGCTGCAAAAACCACCGCACAGTGTCAAACGGCATAATGGACAAAAACCCATCTTCCTCAAAGTGAACGCGTAACACATTGCTTAGATTCTTATACTCAGGTTCGTCCTTTGTCATCTCGTTCGACCCAAAAATGTGTATCGTCTAACCGCACACCAAGACCATCAACATAAGACCGGTGCTCGCTCATTGATAGAGTTGCAATCTTTGCAGCAATATCTAAAGGTAAATCAGCTATCTTGAATATCTGTCTTGGCCCATCCATAGAAATAGACCCGTTATTTCTTACAGAATCAACGGCTACAATTACAACAAACTGCATACCCCGCTGCTCCATAATCCATATGTAATACATGTTTGTATGACGCATAGCTTCGTAAGTGTACTCATCCATTAGTTCGTCGAATTTATCCTCAAGGTTTAAAAAAGCTTCTGTTTTGAATTTAACGTTTTGTGTACGTAAGTTTTCAAACTCAGCCAGTATGTCCCTAAAATTAATTGCACCAAGATCGTTTAATCGCCCCTGTTTACTAGTAAGTATTTCGGTAAGTTTCTTACGGGGTATGTATTTTGTTGCTGCTACTTCGTCCTCCGTTGATAAAGGAATTAATTTTGCAGAGGCTATTGATGCAGCACTGTCCACACTTTGAGTCACATGTGTATTACGCATCACGTTGTTGGCTTTATACCTTGTGTTATAAATTCGGGGGCTGCGTATGATGTAGACTTCTTTTTCAGAGTTAGTCATAAACTTGCCGTAGCCAATTTCCCCCATACAGAACAAGTGTCCTTTGCGATATACCGCAGCACTCCATTGCATAGGCGCATCAGGCACAACCCCAAATTGCGCGGTCGGCATAGCTTTCTTCATTGCTAATAAAAGCGCGTACAAAGAAGGATTGGAAGCAAGCATCAAATGCTCATATACCTCATTTTTTAAAAAGCGTTTTGTTGCGTCTTCTACCCTATGCACAAACGGCGGGAAGTAAGGCTGCGTTAGTATTGAATGTTTAGATGTCATCGCACTCTCCTGTTATAGATCAATGTGTAAAGTAGAACCAATCGGCGCTCTCTTTTTTGTTGTGATGCACCACAGCACGGGGCAATTCCAAGTACCCCACGAACCACCAAGCATCCCGTCAGTAAACACCACCACAAGCTGCGGGGATATACCAAAGTTACTCATGTACTTGGGTACGCACTCCACCATCGTGCCACCTCCACCCGCAGGTTTAGTGGATTCAGCCATATCATCATACGCTTCTTGTTCATACTTTTCATCAGCGCATACTGCTGTATCCCAGTACAAAAGGCGCAATGCTTCAGGCTGCATCAGGTGAGCAATGCTCACAATCTCGGTTAAAAAAGTTTTTAGTTCATTGCTTCCGATAGACCCTGATGTATCTACAGCAATCACGATCTCACCCATAGCATCAGAAATTTGCCCCGGCAGGTACACCCCATGCGAGAACATCTTGCGATTAGGTTTACGCCACGTGGGTACACCACGCCCCTTGCTGTACGACATAAGGTAATCAGCTAGTTGTGTTCGCCAGTCAACCTTGGGTTGCAACAACTCATCAATCCTACGATCCCCGCCTGACCCTAGCTTGCTTGCAAGCAGTTGGCCTTGGCGCAGTGCTTCATCAATTTGCTTGGCGAGTTCTTGTTGTTCTTGTGGTGTGAGTTCTTTAGCGGACTCCCAATCGTGCTCATCAAACCTGTCGTCCTGCAAGTTGTCAGGCAACAGTGCGTAAATCTCATGTACGTCTTTGCCTGTGGAGTCGATGTTGAATTGTGGGCCGGTCACCCCGCCACATCGGGGCATCATAATGAAGTCGGGGTACTTAGCTGCGATGGTGTTGAGCCAATCGTTCAGGATAATGTCGCAAGCAATGTTGGCTTTGCGATGGTTTTCTTCGTAGAGGTGTTGCCATGCAGTAAGGTGTCGGTACATCTTGTGGCCGCACTCGTGCAAGATTAGGTATCTGAACTCAAGATCGTTGAGCTTACTTACGAACTCTTCACCATACGTTTCGTTAAGCCCATCAGTTTGTGCTGTCGGTACATCACCGATAGCTTTTGTACCAAGCATAATGGTTGGCCCCATAGCAAGGACAGATTCATGCCCCATAATAATTTGCAGGTTGCGCTCAAGTCTTTGAGCAGCGGTTAGTGCTTGTCCAAATATCAACATGATTACTCTCCTGTGTTTTCCTACGGTAGGAAGTTATTGGGTGGGGGGTAAGGTAGATTACGCGCCCCCCTCGCGTCTAGGATGTTGGTAGGCATGTCCTTCCTAACCCTCGTACCTACCAACCTAAGCACACGCTCACATCTACCCGCTAGTGCACCTAGTCTTTCATGAGCGAGGGTTAAACTTTGTCATTAGTTGTCAAGTAGTTGTTAGCTAAGGCCCAAGCTTGAAACTTACCGTTAGTCATTACAACGCTACGCTTGTGGTAATTCTCCTTCTTGGCAGTCATGGCAAACATACCTTGCACAGTCTTGGGCAAGCGCACCAAGTAATCCATCCAAGAATCCATCCAGTTGCGTTCGATGATGGACAGTGTGCGGTGCACGATCATGCAAGCAGCCGCTGTGCTTGTAGGTACGAGCGCAGTGTGAGGGGAAGCTTTGATGTCGTTAAGTTTAGGTAAGTCGTTAATCATGGCAAGGTAGGTGGACAAGCTTTGTGCAGCAGCCGCACCAATCGTACCGATCAGACTTGATGTAATAACTTTGTCAGTGACCCTACCTTCAAGCGCGTAGATAACATCGCTTGCCGCTTCAAGCGAACGACCAGTAACAAACGACTCACGATCTACATCACCGGGGATATAAATCATACGGTTACTCTGACGGTTAGCTTGGGATATTTCACCCTTCTCATCCATCAAGTCAGTGAAGGATTGAAACAACTCAGGGTGCTCGCTCGTCCATGAGATCACAGATGGGTGGATGTTTGCCTTGTACGCAAAGTTCTCGATCCACTCCTCTTGTGTAGCATTACGCATGTTAACCACAATCAAACGGTTGCGATGGTGCGGCATAAGCATGTCGCCCAACTTCTCAAGCGCATTGTTTGTTGTGGCAAAGATGATGCTGCCCTCGGGGTGACGGTCACGCTCTAACATGTCACGCATCAACGCGTTCTTCACACTGCGATCAGCCTTACCGATCTCGTCCACGCACAGCACCACAGGTTTACCGTGGTGCAGCCCATACTCCTCGGTGGGTACGTAGCGTACGAAGTCCGTACCATTATCAGACTTGGCAAACTGTGGGATCTGAATGTCGCCACTGTCCATCTTGGTGGTGCAATCAAAGTATGCGTAGGTATACTTGTCGCTAAGTCGTTGCTTCAACATCTTAAGGATTGAGGTCTTACCCCAACCCATGTTACCGCGCACAACCACCGTGCGCTTGGGGCCAACCATTTGAATGAGGTCTACGCACTCGTTGATATTCAGTGCGTACATTGAAGATGCGGTAATCATAAAACTCTCCTGTAAATATTTCCTACGGTATGAAAAACCCAAGGGGGATGCAAACACCCCCCATTACATTACCTACCTACCAAGCGAGGTCTTTAAGGATTGAGTCAACCTTGCGCTTGACATCGTGCCTAAAATAATCATCCTCGCGTAGTGCTTCCGGTGTGACACCCTCCAGTGCATCCATCAGCTTGACCCGCGCTCGCTCCATGCTATCGTCACCCGTGAGATTGAAGTCAGCCAACAAATCAATCATTTCCCGCGCGTTCTCAACAAGACTATCCCTAAAGATCTTCTTGTCCTCCTTGCCAACGTAGTCAAGGCGTTCGGACATACGGGCTAGCGCAGCGTGTAACCTATCCCACGCATCACCCATCGCATTGAGAATCAGGTCACCATAATGCTTGGTATACTCCTGTTGTATATACTTCGCGGCCTCGTCCATGATCTCAGTGCGGAAGTCCGTAGCGATAGGCACGGGTGCAATCACAAACCTAAACTTAGTAGCCAGTACATCACGTGACGGGTAATCGTCACGGTCAAACAACCCACCCAGTGAAAAGGCCGCAGCGCTCACATCGGTTTCGTATGAATCCAAGAAGCCCTGCACCATTGCCCAAAACGTCACACCGTGTGCGTTCATACGTGGTGTGTACTTGTTGAAGAACACATCGTTCTTGATGACCCGCATTGATGCCCACGGTTGCGTCAGTTCGTAGTGCTCGTTACGCACGTTCGCTATGAACTTGTGGATTGCTTCAAGCTGCGCGTTACCTGCAAGCAGGTCTTTGGTGACGTTGGCTGTGTTGTCCTTGGCACCCTTGCTGCGAGTGACCTCGGCAGACACGGCTTTGTCCTTCTTGCGCCCCGTCCAAACTGAAAACGAAAAGTCCACACCGATGAACGATGTCTGAAGTGTGGGGATAGACTGCAACTGCGGTGCAGTAAGATCAAGCTTAGTAACCATGCTACTCTCCTGTTGTTTTCCTACGGTAGGAAATGTTAATAAAGTACAACTGAACCTAAATGATACTACAGAACCACAACCCCTGTCAAGATAAGCCCTAACAGTACAACAAATAAAACCGCCATACCAATCGCAACAAACTGATCGTTCATTTGATTAGCCCTCCCTTGTTGTTGATGCCTTTGAGGTCATCCTTGTTTGTGCAGAAAAAATAGTTTGACTTGTGCATGGGTACCACGCACCACAAACTGCGAACTTCTTTAGCCGCTTGCTCGCGGCAATCCCAACACAGCCCCGACAACATGTGAACCCTGCTGTGTAAATCGTCACCGCACGAGCGGCAATGCACCCATAAAGCCATCATTACTCTCCTTTAGTTAAGTCCAAGCTCACCACGAATAAGCGCAACCAACAGCTCGGGATCGGAATACGCCATGTCTAACATCTCATGCTTTGTCATACTATATAGATCCAAATTGTCATACTTGTTGTACAGATCATAGGTGTCGTAGTACTTCTTGCCCGAGCTACCACCCCAATCACCACCGATGGTGTTGAACTTGTACAGACTGTCCTCGACCAAGGGATCACGCGCAGTGGGTAACGCATCCCAATCAATAGTCACCACCGCTCTAGCCAGTGCATCGTAGTGGGTGATGTCCAAAGACTCTTTGGTTGTGTGCTCGTGGTCATACCCCACGCTGATGTTGGTGCACTCAGGGATCAACAAAGTAAATTCAGCGGTGTCGGTGTAGACACCTGAAGGGTCAGGGCTGTACAGAAAGTCGTTGTGTCTAAGGTTCAGGTCATCTGCAAGGATGTCCGCAAATTCATCCGAGCAGCACCGCTCCCCACTTTGATAGGTAATGATAGAGTCCCTGCCCCTACGATCAAAGGCTATCGCCCGATCAAACTCAATCAGCGTTTCCGCGTAATGCTTGACAACATACTTAGCCCCGATCCCACCACGCTCCTCGCCTTGGGTAAACAGGTAGTACGCAGGCACACCATGCGCCATCAGGTGCATAAGCAGCGCCACACCCGCACCATCATCTGCACCGAGCACATCCCCATCAGCCCGAATAATGTTGTCGGCACCGTGCTTGTAATGATTCTTACCCACGGTCTTGTGCACGGTATCAACGTGGGCCACAAACAGTGTGCGGTGTGTCTTGTCCAAGCGCAGGTCAACGTGCATGTTATTCGCACCGTCCACATGCCAAGTGTTGGCAGGGAACTTAGTCTGTAACCACGCGCTGAAAGCTGCGGTGCCTGTCGTTGCATGTGGGCGCTTCGTGCCCAGTGCTTTGTGTAACACTTGATAAAGTGTTTTGGTGCTGATCTTGGTAGGTTCAAATGACATAGTAATTTCCTTATGAGTGTGGGTTAGTTTTTCCTACGGTAGGAAAAGTTTGGTTGGTTGGGTCGGTGTTACGCGTCCTCGGTCACACGGTTGTGGGGTGCGTCCTCGTGCTCGTCGTCGATGTGCCATGTGTCGCCTGTGTCAGGGTCATAGGTTGTGTTGTCAATGTGTGCGTACTCCCCCTCGTATCCCCCTGCTGTTATGGTCACGATGTCGTGGTCATGCAGGTATCTGTCGTGGTACCACTCACCATCAACTTCCACTGCATCGTTGTCATGCACGTAGTACCGATCACCGTTGCGCCCATAGACTTCCATGTAGTTGTGATCGCAGCATGGGCCTACCCATGAATCGCTGTGCCATCCAACATGGATACCCTCGTTTTCATAGGTGTACTGCCTGTGTATGGCACCGCAATGAGAGCATTCATGTCCACCACCTTGCTCGTTGCTGTATCCGTTGGTGTTGGTGCACTCGTAGGTGTCGTCGCTCTCGGTTGTGATATACCCATCCCCATCCACATACTGTGATTCACCGTCCAAGTAAGGTGCGATCAACTGTCCACCACCCGCATCAATGATCGCAATCTGTGCGTGGACTCGATGCCAACCGCGAACCTTCTCGATGCCCTGATCTTTGAGCCATGACTCAAGTGCCTCATCGCTGTGGCTGTATCCACCGCGTGGGCATTTCTTATAGGACCGCACAAAGCCCGTGCAGTCGCCATCCCCATACACCCAACACCTACCGAGCACATCACCCGTAGGCCCATAACGCACAGCCAAGCGCCAACCCAACTCAGGGCAATACACCCGATAGGGGTGCTCGTCGTAGCTTGCCCACTCACTCTCTTTGCTCATGCACGATGTGGGGCCGTGAATCACGGCACGATAGATTTCATCAGGGTCGGTTGTGAACCGCATCTCGTCGGGCTTGAGTCTTGCTGCGATGTCACGCAGCTCGTGGTCACTGATGATCGCAGAACTGTAAAATTTCCGCACATAACGTCCGAATGTGGTGACCGTTTGACGGTCGGCAATACCCTTACCCTCGTCTTGAGTGTAAGCAACTTTAGTTTGATCAGACTTGCTCATGTGCGGCCATTGTGCACACAGCTCGATGACCGGCCCAAGATCGGGCGCAGCCTTCTCAAAGATCAGGCTGTATATTGCGTGATGTATGGGGTTACGCATTTGCTCCCTACGATGCCACTCGCGTGTACCGTACAGAATGTGTGCAAGGGTTTCAACGGTGTTGAGCTGTTCTTCCATGATACTCTCCTGTAAAGATTTCCTACGGTAGGAAATTGTTGTGGTGCAAGGCGCACCATAAGGGGCACGGTTGCCCATGCCCTATGTGCTACGTCCTGTTATGTGTCCTCGATAGTCTGTTTCTCGTTTCTGCATGTGCAAGCAGTGGGGGTTCCCCAGTGGTTCAACGAAGGCGCAGGGGCGGTTGCCAACCACCAAAAAACTCACAAGCCCTCATCGAGTAAATCGAGCTTGTATGGCTGAGCCTTATGTCCGGTACTGTCGAAGCTGAAGCGTGTGATGCAGTGGCTTTTTACTCAGGGGCGGGGTAGTGGACACTACCTAATTTATTTTCCTACGGTAGGAAAACTGGCGTTGGTTGGCTGGGTGTGGTTGCTACTCGGTTCACAATTCACACGGCGCACTTTTAGACTGCTGCCACGCAGTTTAGGTTGCTGTGTCCATGTCCGCTCGTCGCGAGCAGGGTCATACGCGGGCTATCTGGCCTACGGACTTGTTTAGGTTGTTAAAGATCGGGTGATTTTCCTACGGTAGGAAAACCGCTGTAGGGGACTTGTCCGACTACAGCCATAAGTATACTACAAATGGTAGGGGATGTCAAGTTGAGAATTTTGGTGGTTTGTGGTGTCAGGAAGTATTTGTGGCTATTTGTAAGTAACTGTGGCTATTTGTGGCTGTAATGTAGCACAGTAAGTGTTTGATTTTTGGGGGGTTTTTGTTTGTACCCTCAAAAACGGGGTTTTGGGGGTTTTGAGGCTAAAACGAACGAAGATTTTTGAATTTTAATGGGGGGGGCGCTAAAACCCTGCACAAATCCGAGCCACGAATGAGTTTTTCACACGTTTACATATACTATTATAAAGTGATAGTGATAGTAATATATATAAGTAAATGTCATTATATACATTTATCATCTGCTTGCATAAACTATCATATTGATAAAGTGGAGATTGTGGGTATTTGTGGCTATCATATCGTGATTTGTGGTTGAACTATGCCACATTAGGTTTTAGTTCAGTCTGGTGCGTAAACCTAGCAAAACTTCCTACGGTAGGAAATCCTGCGTCATCTGCTGCACGAAAATCGACGCGCCGCTGCTCTTTGTCACTACTATCCACATGCACTATATTTCCTACGGTAGGAAAAGTCTGGTCACATGCAATATAGTGCAAGTTATAAATTCCGAAAACGCGCCGCTGCTCTCGGTCACTACTATCAAAGGGGGGTTGACATATCGCGGGAAAACCGTTATGCTGCTCGCAGCATAACGCCAAGCCCAAGTTTTCCTACGGTAGGAAATTATAGGTTCTAGAATGTAGAACTTACAGGCGAAAAAAAACCCACCTTTCGGTGGGTTAAGATTTCCTAGTAGGAAATCACTCAGTGATTTCCATGCCTTCGCTTTTAAGGTAATCTACGAAGCATTCGTACAGGGTATCGAATTTCCCATCATCGTACGTTGCCTGAATCCCCTTACACATGCTATCGAATGATGCTCCATCATCATGATTGAATGCGGGGAGTAGCAACGCGCTGAATTCCTTTGGTTCCTTTTTGCTTTTCTTGCCCTTGCCCTTCCTTGCAAGGTTCCAGTCCGTCGGCGGCTTACCGGATTCGACCGCCGTCTTGAACGTCGTCAAATAATTCGACGACGTTTTGGCGGCCAATCCGCCAGCAATCAAGGTATCGTAAAACATGGCCGCAATTGGGCAAGCGTTTGACCCATTACGACGACCGACCTTGACACCGGCCTTATGCAAACGTGGAATTAATTTGCTGCAAGTGTCCGCACATGTTTGACGAGCGATTGATTCCGCAAGTACTACGCTGGCAATTGTGTTCGTATCCGTTAGGATCGACTCGATGGATAATTCAACTGAAACCTTACTTGGCTTGGTGTTTTGCTTGGTACTCATGTTAGATCCTTTCAAGTTAAATACGGCAACGTTGCCGTGACTCTAGTGTAGCAAAATGCTTTCATGCTCGCAGCATAACGCCAAGCCCAAGTTTTCCTACGGTAGGAAATTATAGGTTCTAGAATGTAGAACTTACAGGCGAAAAAAAACCCACCTTTCGGTGGGTTAAGATTTCCTAGTAGGAAATCACT
>OGWL01000043.1_pt1 | contig 18325 bp, 9 predicted proteins | sample 1576031 | NCBI WGS metagenome assembly OGWL01 (sample SAMN07581535, study PRJEB24739) | freshwater metagenome | place: Singapore | collected 2015-01
CCAGTTTCCGAATTGAATGATAATACATCATCCGTTATTTTATTATCCACAAAATGTGATATGGTCATATCGCCATTATTTTTAGTATGAATTATACTATCACCTGCTATACATTTTTCTCGAGTCAGTTCAAGTTCACCATTTAGGGCTTTTGTTATTATGTTTTTTAAATCACCAAAAGTTAAATTTAATTCATTATCAAATGGATGATTCATATGACCGTATGCACCACCTTCGGTTAAAAAGTTGGAAAATCTTTTACCAATAGTTTCCAATAATTTATATTGTTTTTTATCTAATATTTCTAATTTTTTACCAAGCACCCACTCAACAACCTCATAACCCATTCCTCTATATACTTCTTTTAAATCAGTATCTTCTAATCCAGTTATTTCAACTTCCGGTTCATTTTGGGTAGTATCTAATGGAGATGTTGCCAGGTCAGCAGTTAAATAATCTTCGGTTTCAGGAATATCCAACAAATCATCCATTGTGAATACCTTTCTCCTACTAACATATTGATAAAAATCACCAGTACCTTTTGCACTTTTTCTAACCATTACATCTGCTTTTGGAAAATCTAATTGAGTATATCCACCATTTACAAACCAATAATCGTTTTTTTGCGCATCTTTTCCTAGTCCTAATATTCTTTCTTTATTATCTGGAACATACATTGCATCAGGTTCTCCTGCATCCGCACCATATCCACCACCCAATGTCGATTCAATTAGGGAAACTATATTATAATTTTGTAAAAAATTGGTAATTATTTCGTTTACACCACCCAACCTTTTAGAAATCATATTAAATATTTCCTGATTCCATTGTGGGTATGCTTTCTTAAACCCTGCTTTCTTTTGTGAATCACTCCCCTTCGATAACCAATTACGAACATCCGTTCCACTTATTGGATTCTTTTGAGAAGGTGATACATACACATACCCATGATCTTTATAACCAAATGCAGGTTTAAAACCATCCCCCGAATGAAATTTCTTAAAATACTTTCCACCAAGTCTTGCAGCGTCTTTCTCACCAACAACAGTTACAAATGCGGTTGTTTCATCTGGAAACTTTTTTAATATTTCCGTTGGATTATATGGATTTTTTACTTGAACAATTTTGTTGGGTCGAACACCAAACATTGTGGTCATTATTTTTTTTTTCTCCAAAAAATTGAAAGGGTCTTTTGGTCCACTACTTTTGTTGGATGTCCCAATGAATACATTTTCTTTACCGAATTTTGATACTAAATGCGCATATGTTGCGTAATGCCCCTTATGAAATGGTTGAAATCTACCTGCGTAAACTACAACGGTCTTATTTACTTCTTCAGTTAATACAGACTTAACCCATTCTTTTATTAAATTTCCCATATGAATATAAATATAAGATTATTTTTGTTTTTCCAAATTTTTTGTTAGTTTTTCTTTTGCTTCTTCGTTTGTTAGTAATTTACCATTCCCTGCCATTTGTTGAAATTCTTCCATAGTAATTTGGATAATGGGTTTACCACTGTCTTTGATTTGTTGGAGGAGTTGAGGTGTAGGTTTAATAAACATATTATGAGGGGTAATAACACGGAATAAGAACTATATTTCCATTTAATTTTATTTCCATCCAGACATCAGGTGTACCTAATGCTCTTGTATCATCAATATTTCCCCAAGTACTCATTACAGTAACATCCCCAATAAAATTTGGATCATTCGAAGTCTTTGTTGCATCAATTCTAATATATTTACTAGTTGATGGATCGGATGATAAATGTATCCATTCAGCTGGAGTGGATTGTTGAATACCTATGTTAGTAGGTTCGATTGTAATTTTATCTGAGTTATTAGTTCTTATAAGTAATTTATGATTACTATAAGTACCTACTATACCACCATTACTATCAGCTCCCATAAAGGTTACAATACTACTACTTGTTTGAGTTGCGGTAATATATGCCCCCGTTCTATCAACAGCGTGTATTTGTCCAAGTCCTGATGCAAATCCTACACTTCCTGTTCCAAATTTGGCCGAACCACTTACATCGAGTCGGAATGCGGGTGTTGATGTGCCTATACCCACATTTCCACTGCCGCTTACAAATAGAATATTGGTGTTAGTTGGTGAACTGATTCTAAGTAAATTACTATTTGATGCCCCGCTGATATGAAGTAAAGCAGATGGGGTTGTTACTCCAATCCCCATAGCCCCTGATGAACTAACTACATTTAATTGAGTTCCTGCAAATTCCCAAGTTTGTAATAATTTTGAACCTGTGCCTGCTGTAGAAGCATGGGTAGCATTTAATCTTAATACAATGTATCCTGATCCTGATGTTGCGTTTTGGTTGGCATTAAATTCTACTTTTAATGGATTTTGAATAAGATTAATTGATGTTCCTCCCATTGTTACATTAAACATATCAGAATTACCTGTACCAGTTCTATTAACTGAAGATACTGAACCAAATCCCCAAGCAGTCCCATTCCCTGCTATTCTTACCGATCCACCATTTGCTGTTCCTGTTCCTTGAATATCTAAATCAACCCCAGATGATGGTGCTACTCCAGTTCCAGCAAAAAATACTACGCTACCACTTCTTACATTTAGTATATTTTGTGAACCACTTGTTATTCTTAAAAACTCATTGCCACTTGATGCTGAAATATGAAGTAAAGATAAAGGATTAGTTGTTCCAATCCCCACATTACCACTTGAACTTATATAAAGGTGTGATGTATTAAATGCTGATGTACCATCATCTAATATGGTTAGTCTTGCGGTTGTGGCTGAGTTTTCTACCCTTAATGCTGTTGTTGCGGATGTTGCTCCACTACCCCTTACAGTTGTTTGTCCACCTTGTAAGAAAGTAGTTCCGTTTACATTTAGGGTGTTTGTAGGTGTTCCTGTACCAATACCCACATTTCCACTTGAACTTATGAATAATCGAGTTGAACCATTAGTTTCTAACCCTAAACTATTATTATCGTTTGTACCTAAAACAGCAGTTGCGCCAAATGAATTACCATCTTGAACAAATGCGTTTGTGCCTGTTGGGGTTATAAATGAAGCCGTTAGTGCATTTGTTGCCCAAGAGGATGTTCCAATAAAACTTGGCGCTGTAATGTTTCCAGTAGAACTTATGCTAGAACTTACTATTACAGATTGAACTGTTGTTCCGGTTGGTCCTATAGTAATTATATCACCACCAATTGGTGATGATTGGGAAATAAAACTATTTACAAAAGAAGTTCCATTCCATCTTGTTAAATACCCCGCAGTTAAAGAAGATGCTCCAGCTACCGATACTGTTGCGGCACCACTCCCATTATAGGTAAATGATGTTATACCTGTTCCTTGAGTTAAATTATTTGTTATTCTCGAAGCAGTTTGGGCGTTTACTGCATTTGAAGCACTTTGTGCCCAACTTGATGTTATATTATAAGTGCCTGTTGGTAAGAATGATGCAGTTACTGCATTTTGGGCCCAACTTGATGTTATACTATAAGTACCTGTTGGTAAGAATGATGCGGTTTGAGCGTTTGTTGCCCAAGATGATGTTCCAAATAAAGAACCAGTAAATGAAGTTGCAGTTACACCACCTGCTACTTGTAACGTGTTTGTAGGTGTTCCTGTACCAATACCCACATTACCACTACCACTTACAAATAGAATATTGGTGTTAGATGGTGAACTAATACTAAGTAAATTAGCATTTGATGAACCGGTTATAGTAACATCATCTTTTATTGTAGGAGAAAATATATCCATCTATTAATAAAATATTAAACTTCTAAAGAAAGGTGTATCGTTACTTCTCATATAATATAGGTAATTCAACCCACCATCCTCACTTTGCTTAATAACCATCCTTTGACATTGTCTTGCGGTTGAGTTACCTGCTGGTAATGTTGAAGCACCATTTTCCATAATGTCTCTATCAGTGTCTATGTAAATAAATTGAGCTGATACGTTAGGTTGGATATGAATTCTATTGGCACCATCGTAACTAATAGTAGTACCATCAGTTAAGTTAAAGTTGGTTGAGTGATGCCAAGGTGGTATAAATGGATACTCATACATCATTGTTGCTATATTATACTTAACAAATCTTAATGTTGAGTTGGCTTCAAAACAGTAAATATATTTACCCAATGAGCTCGTTGGTGTTAAATTACTACCACTTTCTCTACCATAAATCCATTTCATATCAGCTCCACCAGCACCTGATGTGGTTGAAGTGGTATTTCTTCTACCTGTTGGTAATATTGAATACACAGTTGTTGTATCAGGTGTTGCGGTAGTACCATTTGCTGTATTGGTTGTTCCAAATGTTATAGTATTGTTTGTGTTGGATGAAATTGTTGCTTCTTGTCCTACACCCGTTCCTGCTAAAAATCTAATTTGTGAACCTACCCAAAAGTTAGTAGGCCAGTTTTTAGTTCCATCTACTAAGGTTGTAGAAGTACCACCTGTTGCTGTTCCAAATCCACGAGATGATGATAATTCAACCGATAAAGTTACGTTTCCAGCCGTTGCGGTAGCATTAGATGAAATTGAAGCTGTTATGAATAATCCATTTGAACTTGTTTCATAAGAACGTAAAAATGTTCCTGCTGCTATTCCACTACCTGTAATAGGAGCACCGACTGGGATTGCTTGAATTGTTGCTAATTGAGATGATGCTGTTAAAAATATTAGGTTTGAAGCATTTACAGTACTTGCTACTGGATAAAAACTTGCTGTTCCTGTAGTGATACTATTATCTAAACCATAACTTGCTCCAAAAGCTTGATTACTTAATATATTGTATCCCCAAACTCCTGTGTTACCTGTTAAAGTAGTAGCAGAAGCCATAGCAGTTGCCAAGGTTAATGACTGTGAGGTATTTGCTGTAATTCTTGAATAGTTTGTAGTAGGAGCGGTTGGTGAACCACTCCATACTTGAACAACACTACCTACCCATTGGTTATCAACCCAGTTTTTAGATGTATCAAATAACAAAGTAGTAGTATGGGCGTTAAATCCAGCGTTTGCGGATGGGGTGCTACCCATAGCATAGGTAAACTGAGTGGGTTGTGAAGTGCCTGTTAAAGTTGCCGATAATGGATATGATGAAGTTACAACAAAGTTTCCATTGTAAATTGAAGCATCTGAGCCTGTTGCCCCTGTAATTGTAATCCTGTCACCCGTTTCAAATGGATGGCCGGTAATGGTTGTTACAGTTGCTACATTACCTGTTCTTGTAATTGTTGAAACAGGGATTTGGAAACTAAACGATGATGAATACCTAACCGATGCTATATTAGCTACTCCTTCATCCAATCTCTGTGAAGGATAAAATGAGTTATTTAAGTTTGAGAATTGAGCCATTGTAGCAAAATTACCACCACTTAAATACGATTTATCATCATCTGCTATTACTTCGTATTGATTACCAGCTACCGGGGTTATATCTAATGGAGCCTCAAATTGAAGAGTGTTCGAGGTATTTGAGGTAATCATTCTCTCTATCCCTGTTGTTTTATTTTTAAATCTATAATTTCTCCATTGATTTATACTCCAGTTTTTTGATGTATCAATTGAGGAAGTTGGTGAACCACTTGTTACACTACCGGTAGCAAATATAGGGGTTAATTCGGCTGAGATTGGTTCGTATTGTAGTTGAGTTGTGGCTAAAAAGTTTGGCATTACACTTAATTGTGAGTGTAATGGAAACCAGTTAGCATATAGAAGATCGTACCTGTATACTAAAAAGAAAGCGTTGGTTGAAATATTTTGAACACTTACTAATGAACCACAATTGATTTCGAATCTTGAACTTTTATCTAAATTAGTTGTCCAAGGTGAATCAACTGTAATTGTGCTTCTTTGAATTACACATCGAGTAGCAGTGCCTACAGCTATACTATTTGCATCATATACATGATTATATGCTTGATTTGGGTCGGTCACATGCCATTCGGCGTTGGCAAAAAATAGTGTATCGTTATTGTTGTATAATACTCTTCTTACAAAATATTGTTGCGAAGTACCTAAATATGCTCTAACTTGGTATCCTCTCCACTGGTTTGGAATCCATTTTTTAGTTGTATCGGTTATAGAAGTTACACCAGTAGATGTGTTTGTATATGTTGCGGTTGGAGTTAGATATTCTATATTTTCGGGTTGAGTACATCCGGTAATTGTTCTTTCTTGCCCTCTACCTAAACCTGCTATTACTTTAATTTTAAGTCCTACTAAAGCACTTTCGTTGATAAATCCACCTTGAGCGGTTGAACTACCGCTTGTACCAACTATAAAATTACCATAATGTCCTTGACTTAAATCCCAACCACCACCAACTGCTGAAGCTGGGGAGTTTGGTAGTAAAGCTCCAATTGTACTCCATGAATCACTAAAAGTATCATATTGATACATTGTTGTGGCATTGGTAGCAAAAATATACCTATTCCATCTACTCGAAGTAGCTGCGGTTGGAAAATTGTAAAGTGTTGTACCTATTGTAGATGTGAAGGGTGAATATCTCATCCATTCCCATACAGGTTGATCTACTAATTTAACTAATCGTTTTGTAAGTGCCATAATTCCTTTTTTTTAACTAAATTCTAATTGATTTCTAAGTGCTGAGTATGCGATTCTTGATTGGAGGTTAAAAACAGATTCTGCTGCAGTTATTGTTGTATTCCCAGATGGCCCATTTAGATATGTATCAATTCTTGTAACCATAGTTCCCGAACTTGCTGCCATATCAATTTGTTGCCTACCAGCTGAATCTTGTCTTGATGAAGGTTCTAATAATTTAACCATTCTACTTAACAATGCGGTTTGGTCTTGTAGGTATTGTAGGGATTCTTCCGACGCAGGTGTTAATTGATTTTCTATAAAAATTTGTAATCTATCAGTATTACTCATAGTTGTTGTATTGTAGTTCAATGTCAATACATTATTAGTAATAGTTCCACCCAAATTAGGGTCTGCAAAATTATAGATAATTAAATTATCAGTAACATTAGTTATTATGAGTAATCGTTCTAATGTTATAGTTTCAGTAGTATTAAACGTAATTTGCTGTGTTGCAGCATTGAATGTATAATCTTCAAATAATATTTTCATATTTTTTCTATTTTTATAACCCTACATAATCTTGGGTAATATTCGTTATTAAATTTTTCAATATAATTATTTACTTCTTCTTCAGTATTGTATTGAAAAACGGGATTATTATATTCATCTACAACTGATGTCCATAAATTACTCCCTTCGTAATGTTGTATTTGTATTTCGTATTGTGTTTCCATATCTATAAATATATATTAAAGTACTATAGCATATGCTATCATTAAAGCATTAGCGTTAGTTGGGAGAATACTTCCTACGGTTGCAGTAGCATATCCCGATTGGGCGGTTGAAAATGTAATTACTGATTGATTATCGGAAGTTCCTGTTATAGAATCGGGTATCACTACTTCATATCCACTGTTATATATGGTAATAACTGGGGTTCTAAAACTTAAATTATGATTAAAAGTCCAAGTAGTGGATGCTACTGATTGGGTAAATGTAGCAAAATTTTGGCCTGAGAAGTATGAAGCACTTAGTGCATTTACTGCCCAAGATGATGTTCCAAATAGAGAGCCTGTTATTGAACCATTAACTCTGAGTGAGCCTGTAAATATATGTGTATCATCTAAACTATTACCGAATTGGGTTGAACCGGATTGATATATAATACTTGCTGAAACGAATTCAGTATGAAACTCCTCTGCGGTTATTCTTCCTGTTACTGTTAGGTTTCCATCAATATATAATTTTTCGGTTGGGTTTGATGTACCTATACCTACATTACCTGATGAGGATATAAATACCCTCGTCGTTCCTCCCGTTTCTAATTGTAAGTTATTAGTATCGTTTGTTCCAATGGTCATTGCCCCGCCCAATGTATTTCCACCATTGAGTATTATTGCACCCGAACCATAGAATAGTCTGTCAGAGCTATCTGTCCAAAGATATTTAGTGCCCGGAGATGTAGATTTATTGGATTCTTCAAAGTTAATACCAAACCTGTTTATAACAAGTTTGTTAAAATCCTGCGAAGGGTCGAGTGTTAGTGAATCTTTATCTAAAATAATGAAAGATGAAGTAGCGTTAAGGTTTAAGCTATCATCATTTAATATAATGTTTGAACCAAGACTTGCGGTGATGTTTCCTCTAAAAGTAGAATTACCATAAACATTAAATCCGGCAGGAGGAGCAGAGGTTTGTGTAAATGTATTGCCTACATCTATTTTTACTGCTTTATAAGTTGAACCTATACCCCCATAAACTTCCAATAAATTGCCTCTATTGGATGTAGCTACTCCTGTTCCTCCACCTACTACAAACAAATGGTCGGGTGAGTTTAACGGAAAATTATAATGCCCTATTGTTACTTGAGCAGAAGCAGAAGCAATAGTTCCAATACCCATCGCAACCGATGAATTTCCTCTTGCCCAAGAACCTGACCCTGCTGCAAACGAAGCTACACCATCTGCATCGGTTTCTATACCAATACTGAATGAGGCCTGTCCACTTGCTGTTGTATTCACTCCAAAAGCATGCGCGGCATATCCTGAAGCAAGTGTTCCAACACCACCTGCAAACGAACCCACATTTGTTGCGCGGGTATTTACACCTATTGTAAATCCTGTTTGGTTTGATAAAATAGCTGAAGGATTGAGTAATTGGGGTATTCGTATTGAATAATTTTCGTATGCCTCCGCACTACTACTTGCAAATTCGTTATTCCAATCGTATTCAGTATCCAAAGAAAACGAACCTGTTAAAAGTCCACTAGCAGTTATTTCTAATACTACATCGTTTGTATTTATTTGTGTTCCCACCAAGTCAAACCCAGCAACATACAACCTACCATTTAATTGATTAAACGAACCGCTTGAATTTGCGAATGGGAATTTAACATTTTTTACATTAAACCCATTAGGAACGTTAATTACAAGAGATATCGCACCAACATTCACCGATGAAGTAGTGCTTAATATAGCTATACCGTAATCGTCAATAGTAGTATTTATTGAACCGGATGTTGTTAGTGTTACTGCCATATTTTACTTTTTTATTATTATAAAGCTGTGTTAGGTTGGTATGAACCGTTGGTATCTCCGTAACAAAGTGCTTTGATATCACACTTAACCGAATAATTGTTAGATTGTCCTGGACTCCAATCTACAGTCAAATCGGCGCCGGAGGATGATGCAAATACCCAATTTCCAACATTGAAGGAATTCACAGAACCCGAAAAACGTCGATTCATCAATAAAGAGTCCAGAGAGGTAATGGTATTGGAACCGTTCACATCAGCGGCGGCTAATCTTAATCCGGTCAAAGGTACAATACCCGTTACTTGGCGTTGTACAGCCAAGGCATCCACCGAATTGACACCGCCCCAAGGCTTGTTGGTACTAACTTTTATAATATAAGTACCAGTTGGTAATGGTTGATTCACTACCGCCCCGAAGGTTACATTACTTACATTCAAAATATAGTTTCCATTTGAATCAGTTTGAACGTCTGTAATTCTAACATTCTGACTATCTCTCAACTCCACATAAGTATTTGTCATCGGTGTTTGGGCGGTATTGAGGTATGTAACACTTCCCGAAATAAAATAAGGCGGGGTATTTGCGGAGAGTACTGTGATACTCCCACTTCCTCTTGAATAAGGATATTGATTATAGTTTTCGCAGCCTGGTCTATCAAGAAACAAAGTGTAGGGATAAGTACCTGCGGTTTGGATTGTACCAGTTATTACAATTTCTGCTGAACCACTAATAAATACGGGAAGCGATGCATTAAGACCTGTTGGTAATCCTGACGACTGTAACAGTGGCGTGTACCCATTATTTGAAGTATTAGGATTTGCATCTGCAGCGGGATTTGTTGTTATACTCCAAGTAATGGGTGTTATTTGCCGTCCCGCTAAAACAGTTTGATTGGCCGGAGTGGCTGATGATGTACTAAATGCAGTTAATGGTAAAAATTCTACATTTACAGCACCAGAGGATGCGGAAACATTACCATCGGTTATTTCTACACTATATATACCCACAGAAGGTGGAAAATACCTACTTTCCGTTGCATTCAGTATTTGAGTACTATTATTGGAATACCATTGGTATGTTAGTGGAAAAGTATTACCAACGGAATTACGTGCTTCTAAATATACACTACCACTACAACCATACCACCCATCACCAAAAATTGGTGTAAAATGTGAACCGGATGGTGATGGATTGTAAAAATTGGCAGCTTTAACATCAATATGTGGTTCTGGTGTAATAGCCACTCCCGGTGTAATTATGGATGCCGTTGAGAAAAATGTTATTCTTCCTGTTGCAGAATCATAACCAAGCACACTGTTTTGTGTAACGGGTGGTAGATTACTAAAATAAATACTTGTAGTAGTTTCCATGTCCGCATTGTAATCTACATACAACCCCCCCGTTATTTCTACTTTTGGTAGTGTGCTGTTATAATATCCACCATGTGCGTAAATTAAATTACCGCCGCCGCCTGCCGATCCCCCATTACCAATTACAAAAGAATAATTTTCATAATCCTGTTGTATTTTATTTTGATACCCAATTATGTGTTGAAATTCAGCACTTGCACTTAAACCTTTACCATGAGTTTGAGCATGAACCGCGGTGCTGGAATGTTCATTAGATTGTCCGTGTGAAAATCCGTAAGAAAATGGTGATATAGTATTATTAAAACGCGGTTGGTTTTGTAATGTTGGTGGTGGGCCACCGAAACTTACATTACCATATACATCTAAACTATGTGATGGTGGTGCACCAATACCCAAACCCACACCAGAAAGCTCTCCTCCAATATCATAAATTGGGTATCTTGCAAAAATTTGATTGTATTCTAAGCTTGAGTTTACTCCTTGTGGGGTTAAACTTAAAATAATACCGGTACTCGATGTTGGAAATATTTGTAAAAGACTTTTATCTTGCGCACCAATAGGGGCTTCAATCCTGTCTTGGGATAAAGTTCCTGAAATATTTGTTGCTGCTATAGTACCACTAATAAATAAAGAACCGGTAATCTGAACAATAGACCCAGTTAAATCTACAAAAACCAAATTACTTCTACTACCCGTACTCGTACCATTACCAATTATAAACGAACCTGTCCCACCAAGAGGTATATTATATCTTCCAATTACATGTTGAAAACTTCCAGATGATATAGTTCCTTCTCCGGCCACATATGAGCCAATCGCAAGAGGTGATGCGAATGAACCCGAACCGGCGGTGTGTGACCATTTTGCCCAAGCACGAGTGTTATACCCTTCAGCATGCGCTCCTTCTACACCTTTTATTTCATTTTCTATACCTTCTACATGAGAGTAGTTTGATGATTGAATTAAATTATTGTTACCCTCCGCATGCGAACCAGTTGCATTTGTTATTGTATTAAAAGAACCTTCGGCGTGCGAACTATATGAACCACCATCAATTGTGTTATGGTCTCCTTCCGCGTGAGATGAAAGTGAATCGGTTATTTCGTTTCTAGAACCTTCAGTATGAGAATAATGTGAATTTTTAATTTCAGGTTGATTCGGGTCTCCCTCACCTTCACCTTCCGCATGAGAATACTCCGAACTAACAATTACATTTCTATAACCTTCAGCATGAGAACCATCTGAATCTTGTCCTATTAAGTTGGCAGCACCTTCAACATGTGAATGTGGTGAGTTTGTTTCAATTTGATTATCATAACCTTCAGCGTGAGAAGCCACAGAATATGTTCGGGTTGATTGACCTTCTGTGTGTGCATATGTTGCTGATGAATGGACTATAGTAGTATAACCCTCTGCGTGAGAACTATCAGCATTGGCCTCACTATCATAACCTTCAGCGTGAGAGTATAATCCAGATGCTAATGTTAAAAACCCCTCTGCGTGAGAATATTGTCCCAAAGCGGTTGTAGAAGCACCTTCTGCGTGAGAACCAATACCAGCTGCGTTTGTAGAACCACCTTCTGCGTGTGAAAATGAGCCGGATGCTATTGTTAAGCGTCCTTCAGCATGAGATGCATCCCCTCTTGCAGATGAACCCGATCCTTCGGCGTGCGAATATGGAGCAGAAGCAGTTGTAAATGCACCCTCTGCGTGGGAATAATTAGCATCTTTAATATCAATACCACCAACATTTGCAACAGATGTTGTTAATGTAAAATAACCTTCGGTATGAGATCCCACAGCAAAAGCAGTAGTATTTGAACCTTCGGCGTGTGAGTAATTTGCTGATGCCGATGTGTAAAATCCTTGTGCATGGGTTTGTAATGTTCCCGGCAATCCAACATGAACATTATCACCCTGCCCAAATCCACTATTATTTTTATCAAAATAAAATGTTTGTGGTGTACCAGTTCCACCAAATGCACCACCATCATTAAATTGTATATCTCTATTTATACCACCAGGAGCACCACCACCACCAGCAACCAATGATGATGTAGACATATAGGTAAGTTCTTTGGTGGATGCGTTAAATACAACTACCTGTGTTTGTGTAGATGATTGTAAATCAGCGGAAAATCTTCCACCAACTTGCAAAAGAGTTTGGGGTGTGGTAGTCCCAATACCTATAAAGCCATTACTATTTTGAAAAATGTTTGATGATGATAAAAAGTTTGAACCACTATATAATGCAATATAAGTTGGAGTTCCACTTCCAGACAACAAATTGGGTGGTAGTGTTACTCCACCCCCGCCACCACCATAAGAGCCGGTGAGTTTTATTTGTCCTGTCGTATTATCTCTAACTAATACTGAATTTAATGCACCTCCCGCAGATGATGCGGAAAAATACAAACTACCACTTAAATGAACATTACTACCCGATATTAAAACATTCCTATCATTTACTTCTATAAATGTATTAGTTGAACCTTCAACTTTTAGTAATGATTCAGTATCAATATTTCCTTTAACTTGTAATCTATATGATGGATCGGTTACATTTAACCCTACCTTACCACCAAAATAAGATTTTGTAGAACCTGATGTATATATTGCCCAATTATTAGTTCCTGATCCTGAATTTAATAAATTTACATGAACCCCATATAAATTTGTTATAAGTCCCTCCGCAGCGGAACTATTTAGTATGTTAATGTTATATGCGTCGGTAATATAACTGCCTACATTAAGAGCATCAATTTTAGTTTGAATTGCTGATGCGGATACTATTGTACCACCCGTATTTTCTACCCTACTAAAAAGACCAATATAAGGAGATTGGTTAGTATAAATATGTAATTGAGATTGGGGGGATGATGTGCCTATTCCTACTCTACCACTACCACTTACGAATAAAGCGTTTGTTGCGGAAGGTGAAGATACTTGTAATAATGATTGATTATTTACACCACTTATATGTAATCTTGCATTTGGTGATGTGGTGTTTATACCTACATTGCCCAAAAAATATGAATCTGAACCAGACTGTCTTAAAGAGCCTGTAAATATGTGTGTATCATCTGAACTATTACCAAATTGAGTAGAGCCTGATTCGTATATAATACTCGCAGATACCAATTCAGTATGAAACTCTTGCGCAGTTACTCTACCACCTACTACTAAATTATTTGTAATTAAAGCGTTTGATGCGGTTACAGCCGTAAATGTGGGTGAATCTACTAATGAGAATGTTATAGTATCGTTCCCTGCTGATGCGGATATTAACAAATTATTATTTGTAGTTGCTGACCCAGCAAAACTACCTGAAGCAATGGTTAAACTACCCGATGTACTATCTGATATAACGGCTACTCCACCAACACTCATTGATGCGAAAGTGTTTCCAACAGCGGATGATACCATATCAGCTGTTGCGATTTCCTTCCAGTTGGATGGTGTATCCCAACTAGCTGTATTTTGTGCAATAAAAGCGTAAAACTTCCCAGAAGCCGATGTGAATATAATTTGACCTGTACTTCTTTTATCCGATGGAATACTACCCGTATTATTTAGTGTATCTATTGCATACGCGTTACCTCTTAGTTGAGAATACGATACTAGCGCACGTGCCGGATTATTATGCTCTAATATATCAGGATAAAATATTGCCATTTTATATAATTATTTAACTTATTGTTAATGATGTAGCCGCTGCAAATGCTCCGGGCGAATTTGATCTATAAAATCTCATTGAAACACTTGCACCATATATTGGCGTAGTTATCGTATAATCACCAACAAGTGTAAATGCGCTTAATACTGGTAACGCTCCGTTTTGAGTAACAATAGATAAATTACCATACGATGCAGGATATATAATATAGGTATAGTTGCTAGCATTATTATTGGCGGCAGTACATGTGGCAGTCCAAGACGTACTGGAAGCTAATGTACTACCTACATTAGCAGTAATAACAGTTTGAGCTGTACTAACATCAGATACTATTGTGGATGATGCTGCCAAATAATTTCTAAATAAAAATGAAACATTTGTTGCAGTAGATATTATACTACCGTTATCTGGTCTTAACGCTCTAACTGTGAATGTAACTGCGCCACTAGTAGAAGCTTTGTTTATTGTTCTTGAAGAACCCAACCCAAATGCATTTGTTGTGGTAAGTGTATCCGATAAATAATGTTGAAAATTGGAATCTGCGTTTGATGCTGTAAAACTCGCAGATTGTGGTAATCTATTATTTGGATTATCAGCTGTAGCAGTAAATGATGCTGTGTTTATTGTAAAAGAATCATTAACATCCCTATTTGAAAGAGTTACAGTACTACCACCATTTTTCACACTTAGTGATGATATTGTTGCTGGAATAAATGTTATTAAAATACTCCTTAAAACTTGTTCTAACTGACTGCCACTATTAAAACTTGTACCACTACTAACACCACCTACAGTAACATTGGCCGTTAAGGTTTGTATTAAAGTTGGGGAACTAGAAGTAATAGATGATGTGGGCATGTATGTGAATCTACCCGTCGAACTATCATAACCTACTACATTATGTTGAGATACATTTGGTAATGAACTTGCTGTCAAGTTTGTTGCAGTTATGCCACCTGCTACTTGTAAAGTGTTTGTAGGTGTTGTAGTTCCTATACCAACATTACCACCACCACTTACAAATAATATGTTCTGGTCTGTTGGTGAACTTACTCTGAATAAATTACTATTAGAAGCACCACTTATATGAACAATAGCAGTAGTAGGAAAATCAATACCAGAAGCACCAAAACTTGCTGTTAGATATCCTCTAACTAGATTAGTAAATAAATTGGCACTTGCTACAAAACCACTAGCGTTTATACTTCCAACTACATCTAATGTAGTAGTGGGTGTTGTAGTTCCTATACCAACATTACCACTACCACTTACATAGATTATGTTATTTTGTGCGGTTGAGTCTATTTGAAATAAGCCACTATTGGATGTTCCGCTGATATGAAGTAAAGCAGATGGGGATGTTGTACCAATGCCTACTAATCCGGTATGAGTAATTCGCATTCTTTCGGATAAAGATGAGCCTTGTTGTGTTGAAAAAACTAAATAGGCTTCAGGAGAGGCATCTGTAGCATAAGCAGCAATTTGTGCTTTGGTTATACCCAATTGGGGTGAATCATTATTTCTAAAACGTATTGCTCCTAAAAGTTCATCAGCAGCTACTGTATTGTTTGGATTATATAAATCTAAATAAGGGCTTACACCCCCTATTATTATCGATGCGGTAGATGGTTTTGAAAGGGTCTGATTGGTTGTTCCAAGAATAAAAGTATGGTTTGTTACACTTTTATTATAAACTGATAACCCATAACCATCCTGTATAATTAGTTCAGATCCTATACCAACATTACCACTACCACTCACAAATAAAATATTGGTGTTAGTTGGTGAACTTACCTGTAATAAATTACTATTGGATGCCCCACTTATATGAAGTCGAGCGGAAGGGTTTGTAAAATTAGTTCCAATACCAATGTTATTACTAGTCTCATAAATTGAAGAGGTTGTTATGGTAGTACCACCATCCCAACGGGTTATATAGTTTTGAGTTCCACTTCCACCAATAACACTACCACCACTTACCAGCGATGATGTTGAAAATTGGGTAAATTGCCCCGTTGATGTTATACCAATTATATTCGCCTGTGTACTGGTTGGTAAACCACTTGCGGTTATATTTACTGCGGTTATACCGCCTGCTACATCTAATTTGTTAGTGGGGTTATCTACACCTATACCTACATTACCACTTCCACTTGTTAGCACCATTATATTATTCCAAGAAATATTATTACCAGATTGCCCCAAAGCCGCGCATCTAAATCTTATTTGACGCTCGTTACCGCCGCCCATATCTATCGCAAGGGCGACATCATCTATTGCGTATTTCCACGCACTTGATGTAGCCGGAACTGCGTTATACATTATTTGAGGATATTCTACACCAGCTGCTCCAATAAAAATTCTTCCAGGCAATCTGACATGGGTGCCATAAAACTCCTGCCAAGCTGCGTCTATTACGGCTGACCCGGTAGGGGGTGCTAGTACATACAGTGGAAAAACACCAAGAGTTCCGTTTCCGTCGTAAAGGTAGCCTTTATTACGGTAAACAGTGTTGTCGGTGGGTATTGATAAGTAACCACTCATACCTCTGATTTTTTTTATAATAAATCTTGGGGGGTTGGTGTAAGAAGTATCAGTTTGTATTCTAAAATCAAATCTAAGTACTTTGTAACCGCCTGCGTAACTCAGCGGTAAGCTTTCATTAAGTTTACAGAAGTATGTTGTTGGCCACCCTGTTATCTGATTGCCGTTTATATCGGGATTAGAAGCAGTATACCAGGCATTTGGTCCGGTTGGGTTAGAAGCACTAATATATCTTAAAGCATATATTTGCAAGTTACCAGTACAGTATTGAGTTTCTGCTTCTACACTTATTTCATCAATATAATTATAATATGATTCATCATCATAAGAAGCGGTAACTTCTACTCTATAGTACGTATAGTCGGATGGCGTAGATGGGGCAGGAAGATTGATACCTGCATTCTTATCCCCCCTAAAAAGGTTATTTAAATTTCCATTAGAATTCCCACCATATCCTGTTCCTTTTACATTTACCCAAGTTGTACCGTTGCTTGAGGTATATACACCGATATTTGGAAGCGATATTTGTGCTAATTTATTTGTCCACGTATCTGGATGCAATCTTAGCTCTAAAGGTTTTTGGTCACTAAAATAACTACCTATTACAGGTACTCCCCAAGTAGAATTGTGTAAATGGCTACGGGTTTGTCCCCCAACATCTAATTTATAAGATGGGTTGGTTGTGCCTATGCCGATATTACCACCATTCTCATAAATTGAAGAGTTTGTAATGGTAGTACTACCATCCCAACGGGTTATATAGTTTTGATTTCCACTTCCGCCAATAACACTACCACCACCTACTAAAGATGATGTTGAAAAGTAGGTGAATATGCCCGATTGTGAATTATAACCAAGTATATGTGGTTGTGAAACCTGTGGCAGATTACTCGCGGTTATGTTTAATACGTGTATTGCACTACCTGATTGTAGTATCTTTTTCCATGACGGCATACTTGACTCACTAATTTACAACACATTATGGTTGGATACACATACTAAGTGAGTAGTATATGGGCCCACTTCCTTATTCAGGCCAATAATATGTTTTGGTTATACTCTATTATATAAGTATGGAAAAATATTTTATTATTGTTTATTTCCCTTTATGGGGTTTTCCACTTAATTCTAAAAATTGAGATTGTAGTTTTACAATTGTACTATAAACAACTTCAACATCACTAACCTTAAAAGTAGAATCTTTAATGGATGTTAATATAAAAGCAATTTCATCTAAAGTTAAATTGTTTTCATCCGTTTTTTTCGTAACTTTTTGAGGTTCTACTATAGGTTCTGATTTTTCAGTTTGGTTTCCTCTTAATTTATCTAATATTGACATTTACATAACCTCCAATTTTTATTAAACATATATCCAAATTTCACCCGTATCCGTTCTTATATGCATATTACCAAACCCAGCACTCGAACTACCATAAGTAGGTGCTCCTGCAGATGTATCGGTGGGGTTTGCGGTAGATGAACTAACAGTCACTAAATAATCGGTAGGGGTGACTGATGTTGCGTTGTGTGGAATATCTTGTGCTAGTCCCCAACGAGATGTTCCACCCGTTAGAACTCCAGCCCCATTAAGGAATAAGGCGGAACCTGAACCTATACCACTACTACCTGTTGTAGTT
>OGWL01000044.1_pt1 | contig 17816 bp, 19 predicted proteins | sample 1576031 | NCBI WGS metagenome assembly OGWL01 (sample SAMN07581535, study PRJEB24739) | freshwater metagenome | place: Singapore | collected 2015-01
GCAATTGTATTGCAGGCATTATGCGCCCGTCTTGCAATTGCAACAGGAAGGGATTTAGCACAAGCTTGTAGGGATGCATTTCCAAAATTTATTTCAATTCCTCTTTGGATTTTTGCTGAACTTGCAATTTGTGCAACAGATCTTGCAGAGATTATTGGTACAGCGATTGGACTCAATTTGCTATTTGGAATTCCACTTGAGTTTGGTGTTATTATAACTGCATTGGATGTTTTTTTAATTCTTTGGTTACAAAATAAAGGCTTTCGATGGATAGAAGCTTTTGTCGTTTCTCTATTAGTGGTCATAACTGTTTGTTTTGCAATTCAAATATTTTACGCAAAACCTGAGTGGGCAGCAGTTATCCGAGGATTTATTCCAACAACTGATATTGTAAAAAATCCAGATAAATTATTTATCGCACTTGGAATTATTGGTGCAACGGTTATGCCTCATAATTTATATTTACACTCTGGAATTGTTCAAACCCGAGCATTTGGAAAAACTTTTCCAGAAAAAAAAGAGGCTTTAAAATTTATAACGATTGATTCAACCATTGCATTAATGTTTGCATTTATGATTAATGCTTCCATTTTAATATTAGCTGCGGCAACATTTCATAAAACTGGCCAAACAAATGTTACCGAACTAGAAAAAACTCATCAATTGCTTGGACCATTACTTGGTATTTCAGTAGCTCCTATTTTATTTGGGATCGCACTTTTATGTTGCGGTTTAAATTCTACCGTGACCGCAACCATGTCCGGACAAATTGTTATGGAAGGTTTTCTACATATAAAATTACCTGCATGGCTTAGAAGGTTAATAACCAGATTGATTGCAATTATTCCTGCAGTTCTTGTTATTATAATTTATGGGGCAGAAAAAACGGCTTTTTTGCTAATTTTATCTCAAGTTATTTTAAGTTTTCAGCTTCCTTTTGCAATTGTTCCACTCATAATGTTTACATCATCAAAAAAAAAGATGTCAAAGATGGTAGCTCCAATTTGGCTCACAATAATTGCAATCCTCATTGCAACTATTATCATTTCCCTTAATATAAAATTAATTAGCGAAGTTATTCATTTAAATTAGTTTTAATTAAATCATAAATTATGGCTATTAAATCTAAAATTTTCATTAAAGGGTGCATTGATGTTATGCCACTACTTATACCAGTAATCCCTTCTGGTGTAATTTTTGGAGTTATTGGTATTGAGTCTGGACTAGGCTCAACTGTTACTTTTTTAATGTCGATTATTATTTTTGCAGGTTCATCTCAACTTGCTTTTGCACAACTATTTACAAGCGGGGCAACAACACCAGTGATTGTAAGTTCTGTTGCAATTGTAAATTCAAGACACTTTTTATATAGTGCAGTCATTGCTCAATATTTAACTAAAGTTAAGTTATTTTGGAAAATTGTTTTATCTTACTTTTTAACAGATCAGGCTTTTATTGTTTCACAGAAATATTTTAAACAACAACCAAAAAATAAATATAGACATTATCATTTATTAGGATCTGGTTTTACTTTGTGGTTCGTATGGCAACTTTCTACAGTTGCTGGAATTATTTTAGGGGAAGTTATTCCAAAAGAATTAAATTTAGCATTTGCAGTACCGTTAACTTTTATTTCTTTAATTATTGTTGATATTAAGAAAATAGATCATTTAATAGTTGCAATTACCTCAGGTATTTTTGCAATTATTTTTTTTAACTTACCTCTTAGAACTTACATTATTGTTGCAGCAGCTGCCGGAATTTTAGTTGCTTATGGATTATCACACACAAAACTTTATAGAAAATAAAATGATTTGGACGACTTTAATACTTGCTGGATTTGTTACTTTTTTTACTCGTTTTTCAATGATCGCGTTATTAAAAAAAAATCATTTTGGTCCACGAATTAGAGTAGTTTTAAGTTATGTACCAAGTGCAGTTTTTCCAGCAATAATTTTTCCAGCTGTTTTTTTAAATTCTACCGGACAATTAATATTTTTAGACAATCCTAAAGTTTTAGCCGCACTAGTAGCTGTATTAGTTGGTTATTTAACAGAAAGTGTGATTGCAACAATTCTTTCAGGCCTTGCAGTTTTATGGCTACTGATCTTTTTTATTTAATAAATGCTTAAAAAAGTTCTATCACTCCCAAAAACTGTTTGGTTGATTGGACTTATCAGTCTTATTAATGATAGTGCGAGCGAAATGGTTTATCCATTGCTTCCACTTTATTTATCAAGTGTATTACTTGCAGGTCCAAGAGCTCTTGGAATTATAGAGGGGATTGCAGAGGCAACTTCAAGTCTACTTCGATTATTCACAGGGGTTATTTTTGATAGAACAAGAAAAGCAAAACCTTGGCTAGTATTTGGCTATGGGATTGCAGGAATTAGTAGACCTTTAATTGCATTTATTAGTTCTTGGCCAGCATTGCTTTTTATTAGATTTGCAGATCGAGTTGGAAAAGGACTTAGATCATCGCCTAGAGATGCATTACTTGCAAACAGTACTGATAAAAAAAATTATGGTTTAGTTTTTGGTTTTCACCGTGCGATGGATAATGCGGGCGCAATTATAGGCCCATTAATGGCTGCAATATTAGTTGGTATTGGAGTGTCATTACATAATATTTTTTTATTAGCGCTAGCTCCTGCAATTTTAGCAGTGTCATTATCTTTAATGCTTAAAGAGAAAAAATTTAAACCAATTAAAACCGAAAAAATTAATTGGTCCCTTAAAGGAGCGCCAAAAAGTTTTAAAAGATATCTATGGGCCGTTGCTTTTTTTACACTCGCGTGTTCATCAGATATGTTTTTGCTATTTCGAGTAAAAGAATTAGGTATGGAAAATTATCAAATTCCAATTTTATGGGCTGGCGTTTCTTTTGTTACCACAGTTTTTAGCACCCCTTTCTCAGCCCTATCAGACAAATATGGAAGACTTAAATTTTTAGCATTAGGCTGGACTGCCTATGTTTTGTTTTATTTATTTATGGCACAAGCCAATTCTCTCAATTTTACCATTTGGATTTTATTTGGATTTTATGGATTATTTAAAGCTGCAACGGAAGGAGTTGAGCGAGCATTTGTTGCAGATCTTACAAAAGTTAATCAACGAGGGACGGCATTTGGTTGGTTTAATCTAATAACTGGTTTTATGTTATTTCCAGCATCTTTTATTTTTGGATTTTTATATGAAAGTTATGGAGTTCAAATTGCGTTTTTATTTTCAGCTATTTCTTCCATAATTGCTCTTGTTATTCTTGCAACTTGCAAAAACAAACGCGCTTAATTTTCTCAAACATTGATTAGTATTTTAAGATAGCTTAAAGATTCCCCTAATGCTTCGCGCTATATTTGTCATTTTCTTTTTTCAGCTTTTAGGAGAGGCTTTGAAAAAATTTTTTGAAATGCGAATACCAGGTCCGGTGATAGGACTTATTCTTCTTCTTATTGCATTAATATTTTTAAAACGATTTAAAACAGCAGCTGTTAATAAATTAAAAAGTGATGTGCTGAGTACTTCAAATTATATTTTAAGTTATCTGTCTCTTTTATTTGTACCAATTGGCGTTGGTGTTGTTATGCATCTTTCTTATTTAGAGAATAATTTGTTTAAAGTTTTACTCATTGTTTTTATCTCAACTATTTTAACCATTAGTCTTACGGCATTTTTAATGGAGAAAATTAACAAACGAATTAATAAGAAATGATTCAAAAAGATAAACTTTATAGTATTTGGGTTTATTTACAGGCAGAACCTTTATTTTGGTTAACACTGACTATTGGATCTTATTTAGTAGGTGATTATCTTTATAAAAAATCAAAACTATTTCCACTCGTTAACCCAGTTGCGATTTCAATTTTAATTATTTCACTTGTATTAATTAATTTAGACATTTCTTACGAGAGATATTTTGATGGTGCTAAATTTATTCACTTTATGTTAGGACCTGCAACCGTAGCTCTTGCAATTCCAATTTATAAACAATTTAAAGTCATACAAAAAGAAGCACTAAGTATTTCTGTTTCGCTTATCATCGGAAGTTTATTTGCAATTATTTCAACTTTTATTTTGTGTGAAATTTTTAAAATAGATGATCAGGTTATATTTAGTATGTTACCAAGAAGCGCAACAGCACCCATTGCCATGGGTATCTCAGATTTAATTGGAGGAATTCCGTCACTAACTGCAATTATAACAATTATAACTGGAATTATGGGTGCTTCCTTTGGAACTTTTGCTTTAGATTTTTTAAAATTAAAAGATATGTCAGCACGTGGTTTTGGTCTTGGTCTTGCTTCACATGGACTTGGAACAGCACGAGCAATGAGTAGAAATGAAACTGCTGGAGTTTTTGCAGCTCTTGCACTTGGTCTTAATGGTATTGCAACTTCAATTTTAGTGCCGTTATTATTTAAATTATTGAATCTTTTTTAAGATTTATTTTCTAAGTTTAGAATAAAACTAATCATTTTTTCATGACTATGGATTAAGGCTTTAGTTGGAATAATATATTTTTGTCTTTGATCTGATTTAGACACTACACGGGTAATTAATTTGTTTTTTTCCGCTTTTTTAATAAGATTTAAAATTGAATTTCTACTGCCGAATTTATAATCAATACTATTTGAAATTTCTTCAGAGGTAATGGGTTTGTTTACGTAATAACTGTTCATGATATTAAATAATATTAAAGTTCCGTAAGCTGAAAATCTAAAGGATAAAATGTTATCATCATACGCCATAATAGAATTATAACCCTCAAGCAAACGCGAGGTATAACCTGCAATTTTTTTTTGCGTTATAATTTTTGACATATAAGACGTTGTTGTTTGCATAGTTTTTCTGCTTATTCGTACAAATTGAAAACACAGTAATTAGACACATTTTTTGTGTGTAATTTATTAATTGTTGTTTGGGCGCCGGCGATTTAGGCTCTTTTATTTTTCTATTTCTGTTTTTATTATTGGGAAACTTGCACTTAATGCATAAATAAACAGTGAATTATATATGGTTATGAACACTTCATTTACAAGGTGTTCAACCTAAAATAATTAAGATGGAATTATAACAGTATGAAGCTAAGATTTTTAAATTCTTCCGTAGGATATGGATTAGTCAGTAAAAATTTTCATTGGATAATGACTGTGGTGATTATTTTGAATTTTGTCATAGGACTAATGTTAGAAGATTTAGAGAAAGGTCCTCTTAGATTCTTATTATTTAACATTCATAAGTCATTAGGAATATTAGTTATCATCTTAATTATTCCAAGACTGTTATGGAGATTAATTAATACTGTTCCAGTTACTTTAGGAGGAAATAAATACTTAGATAAATTATCAAAGTATGTGCATTATTTTTTCTATTTTATTTTACTGATAGTTGCCTTTAGTGGCTGGACATACTCTTCTGCACGAGGAGCAGCAATTAATTTTTTTGGTTTATTTCAAGTACCACCACTCGTTGAAAAAAATGAAGTTATAGCAAAACTTTCCTTTAATATTCATCAAATATCAGTTTATATATTTATAGCTGTCTTAGTTCTCCATGTTCTTGCAAGTTTATTTCATCATTTTATTTTAAAAGATAAGACTTTAAGGCGAATGTGGTACGGTAGTTCAGATTGATTAGATATTTATTTCTATTTTTTTTTATTTGCAGTCAAAGTTTTGCTCTCGAGAAGTGGGTTATTAATACTTCTAAAAGTTCAGTCAATTTTTCAATTCCAGTATTATTAGCTGGAGATGTAACAGGAAATTTTAAAAAATTTACTGGTTTTATTGAAGTAGATCGTAAAAATTTTGAAGGTGTTGCAAATGTTATAATTGATATTAACAGTATAAACACAAATTATGATCTTGATTATGGGGATCTAATTAGAAGTGATATTTTTTTTAATTTATTAAAATTTCCAAAAGCATCTATTAAGACTAAAGATTTTTTAATCAACAAAGATAATACTGCCTATGCATTTGCAACATTAAATATTAAGGGCAATGAAAAAGATTTTAAAATTCCATTAATTTATAATTTAGAAGGAACTGATAGGGCTCTTGCTAAGGGAAGTTTTGTATTTAAAAGAACTGATTTTGAAATTGGAACAGGAATTTGGTCTAACACATTAATTTTAAAAGATGATGTAACGGTTAATGTAAGTTTAATCCTTGATTTACTTAGGTAATTTTAACTGTCATCTAATGCTTATATGTAATATTATACATTCATGGCAACCTACGAATGTCCAAAATGTAAAATGTCCGCGAATATCAGATGCGGAAAATGTGATGCACCTCTTAAAGATGCTTCGCTAAAATTGGATAATGGACAAAAAGTTCAAATTTGCGAATGTCCAAACGGTCATGGAAAAATTAAAAGCCCATTGTGCTGTGGACAAGATATGAGCTGTTCAGTTTCTTAATAAATTTACAATAATTTAGCGGACATAATTTCTATTTATTCTTGGATCGCTTTTGTTTAATTAACAGCAATTAATATGAGACAAGTTTATATAAACGGAGAATTTAAAAAAGAAGATGATGCTAAAGTTTCAGTCTTTGATAGAGGTCTTTTATTCTCAGATTCTTTATATGAAGTAACATCCGTTATTAATGGAAAGTTAATTGATTTTAATAATCATATGAAACGATTGGATCGTTCTATGACTGAATTAAAATTTAAAAAATTATTAAATCACAAAGATATTTTAGCATTTCACAGAAAATTAATTGAACTTAATAATTTAGAAGAAGGCATGATTTATCTGCAAGTAACCAGAGGAGTTGCGGATAGAAGTTTTGATATGCCAAAAAATGAAATTCAACCAACAGTTCTTGCATTCACACAAGAAAAAAAAATTATAGAATCTGAAGGGGCAAAAAATGGAATTAAAGTAATGACGCTCGATGATATGAGATGGAAACGCTGTGATATTAAAACGACCCAATTACTTTATGCAAGTATGGCAAAAACTGAAGCTACATTAAAAGGCTTTGATGATGCTTGGATGATTAGACAAGGTTATATTACCGAAGGTAGCTCTAGTAATGCTTGGATTATTAAAGGTAAGATTATAATGACCCGACACGCTGATAATTTAATTTTAAGTGGAATTACAAGAGAAGCAATTTTTAAATGCGCAAAAGATTTAGGCTACGAAGTGGTGACTAAGAATATTTCTCTACAAGATGCTCAATCGGCTCATGAAGCTTTTATTACTTCAGCAACAGCTTTCATCATGCCAGTTGTAAAAATTAATTCTAATCAAATTGGCGATGGCAAACCTGGAAAATTTACAACAGCACTTCGATCTGAATACATAAAACAAGCAATAGCAACCGCTATTTAAATTTTCAGCAAGGTGTATTAATTAATAGAAATTAGCTAAAAAATTTTATATTAAATTTTATATAATTTATTTTTAAATTTTTATGAAAATTGATATTAAAATTAACTCTAAAGACCTTGATAAAGGTCAATTAATTATTTTAGTATCAACTTTTTTTGCTTTTATTTCTTTATTTTTACCCTGGGTAAATGCAGCATTTGTTTCCGCAAGTTCATTTCAAATGAATACATTTTTATTTATACTTCTATATATTTTGCCAGTTTATCAAGTATTTAATAGAAAGAAATTTTTCATAGATCCAACCCATAATTTTATTGTGGAAGTTGGAGCTGGGGTTTTGGCAACTTTTTTTACGATAATATTTATTTTGACCAGGTCTACTAACTTATTTGGACATAGTGTTAACTTATCTGGATCTGGAAGTTATTTATTTTTATTTTCTTCTTTAGCTTTAACTTATGGATCTTATTTGAACTATCAAAAAAATAAGTAATAAATTTTTATTATTTGTTAACTGTGCTAGCTCAAAACTTATCTAAAAAATAATACCAAACTCCATTTATTAAATGGTTTTAAGAATTAAATAAAAATGATAATTAAGTAATGAGATGAATATTTCAATTTTATTTACGATTATTTTTATAATTTTTTATTTGGTACTTACTATTATCACTATTAGAGCGAGAAGATTAGCAAGGGTTCCATATGGTGATGGATTTAATAAAGATCTGACTAAAGCTATTAGGGCACATGGTAATTTTTTTGAATTTACTGTTTTTTTTATAATCTCATCTTTTTTATTAGAGATTTTAGATGGAAATCAAATTTATATTTTTATTGTTAATTTTTTATTTTTTTTAGGAAGAATTTCACATGCTTACAGCATGTTTAAAGAAAAATTACTATTTAGAATGGTTGGAATGATGGCAACTTTAACTACTTACGTTACGAATTGTATTTATTTAATTATTTTATATTGGCAGTATTTTAATCACTTAGAATAAGTTATTTTTTCTCAACCTCATCCAACATACAAGGAGATGAGAAACTTTTATTAATTTCTATGAAATTTTCACTTTGGTTTATGTTGGGTTTTTGAAATAAATCGTTCATTCTTTTTATTCTCTTACTTGTAGTATATTCAAACCATGCTGGGTTAATTGCGTGAATGAATGCAGTAAAAAATGACCATAAACATTTAAGCCCAATTTTCATGGCAAAAAACATATGTTCAAAATACCCTTTATTTGCAAGTTCTAAATGTCTTTTGATTTTATTAAACATATTTAGTTAAAAATCATAATATATATCGAAATTATGTGTGTGTATCAAACTACACAATTTCAAGACCTTAGAAGAAATTTTTATTTAATTTTAATGCATTGAAACTGAGTAAATTAACACCATATATCAATTATGGATTTAAATAAATTTACTGAACGATCAAAAGAAATACTAAATTCAGCGCAAGTTTTAGCGATGATGCAAAATCATCAGCTATTACAACCTGTTCATTTATTAAATAGTATTATTGAAGATGATGATACCGCATCACTTTTGCTAGTCCCTGCAGGATTAGATATAAAAACTGCAAAATTATCCATCGAAAAAGAATTAAAAAAAATTCCATCAGTTACAGGTAATTCAGGGGCCATTAGCGCATCTAAAGAGTTTGTGGTTACTATTGAAGAAGCTAAAAAAATCTCAAAACAAAAAGGGGATGAATATGTTCCAGTTGAAAACATATTAGAAGCAATATTACATAGCGATAGGCATTTATTAAAATTATTACAAAATAATGGTTTTAATTTAAATAAATTTAAATCAGCTCTTGAGACAACACGCAAAGGTCAAAAAGTTACTAATGCAACTGACGATGCAAATTATGAAGCATTAAAAAAATATACAATTGATATTACTGAAAAAGCAAAAAATGGAAAATTAGATCCAGTAATTGGTCGTGATGAAGAAATTAGACGTGCAATTCAGGTTCTTTCAAGAAGAACTAAAAATAATCCGGTACTAATTGGTGAACCAGGAGTTGGTAAAACAGCAATTGTTGAAGGACTTGCTCTTAGAATTGTTAATGATGATGTTCCTGAAAGCTTAAGAGGAAAAAAATTATTAGCTTTAGATTTAGGTTTATTAATTGCTGGCGCAAAATTTAGAGGAGAGTTTGAAGAAAGATTAAAAGCAGTTCTTAAAGAAATTACAGCTCAACAAGGCGAGGTCATCGTATTTATTGATGAGATGCATACATTAGTTGGCGCGGGCGCAGGAGATGGATCAATGGATGCATCGAATATGTTAAAGCCTGCTCTTGCAAGAGGGGAATTGCATTGTATTGGAGCAACCACCCTTGCAGAATATAGAAAGTATGTAGAAAAAGATGCGGCATTAACTAGAAGATTCCAACCTGTATTTGTAACGCAGCCATCGGTTGAAGATACCATTTCAATTTTAAGAGGCCTTAAAGAAAAATATGAAATGCATCATGGAGTGCACATTTCAGATAATGCACTTGTATCAGCGGCAGTGCTTTCAAATCGTTATATTACTGACAGGTTTTTACCAGACAAAGCAATTGATTTAATGGATGAAGCATCAAGTAAGCTTCGAATGGAAATAGATTCAAAACCAGAAAATATCGATGAGATTGATAGAAAAGCTATTCAGTTAAAAATTGAAAGAGAAGCTTTAAAAAAAGAAGACGATTCACTTTCAAAAATTAGATTAAAAGAATTAGATGAGAAAATTGCTGAATTGGATAAAAAATCAGCCTCTCTTACGGAAGTTTGGGCAAAAGAAAAAAACCAGATTCAATCTGTTCAAAAGATAAAAGAAGAAATTGAACGTAATAAAGTTTTATTAAATAATTATCAAAAGAAGGGTGATTTAACCAAAGCTAGTGAAATTATGTATGGCAAACTTCCTGAATTAGAAAAGAAATTAAAGGAACAAGATAAAGGAGTAGTTGGTCAATATAAAACTTTAAATAAGGAAGTGGGTGAGAATGAAATTGCTGCTGTAGTTTCTAAATGGACAGGAATTCAAATTGATAAATTATTAGAAGGAGAAAGACAGAAAATTTTATCAATGGAGAAAGTTATTTCAACTAAAGTCATTGGCCAAAAAGAGGCAATTACTTCTGTAAGTAATGCGGTTCGAAGATCAAAAGCTGGTATTCAGGATCCAAATAGACCATTAGGTTCGTTTCTTTTCTTAGGACCGACAGGAGTTGGTAAAACTGAATTAAGTAAAGCCCTTGCATCCTTCTTATTTGATGATCAAAACGCCATGATTAGAATTGATATGTCAGAATATATGGAAAAACACTCTGTCAGCAGATTAATTGGCGCTCCTCCAGGATATGTAGGTTATGATCAAGGTGGCGCCTTAACGGAGGCTGTTAGACGTAGACCTTACCAAGTGATTTTATTTGATGAAGTTGAAAAAGCTCATCCAGATGTATTTAATATTTTCCTTCAAATCTTAGATGATGGAAGATTAACAGATGGTCAGGGTAGAGTTGTTGATTTTAAAAACACGATCATCATTTTAACATCCAATCTTGGCTCAGAATTTATTCAAGCTAATAAGAGTGATAAATTAGATGAAAGAACAAAAGAAAAGGTACTGGAAGTTGTTAAAAAATCTTTCAGACCTGAGTTTGTAAATAGATTAGATGACATTATTGTCTTTGACAGACTTCAAAAAGAAGAGATTAAAGAAATTGTTAAGATCCAAGTGAATAATTTAAAAAATATCTTAAAAGATAAAAACTTAACATTTTCAATCACGGATAAAGCTTTAGAGTGGTTAGTGGATAAAGGTTTTGATCAAGAATATGGAGCTAGACCTTTAAAAAGAGCGATACAAAAATATATTCAAAATCCAATTGCAAATTTAATTTTGGATATGAAAGATAAAAAATTAGATGCAATTAAGATTGATGTAGATGGCGATCAATTAGTTTTAAATAATAAAGTATTTGCTATTAATTAAAAATCTAAGCCCACAGTAAAAGAAACATATTTATCAGCGGTTTTTTGCTCTTTAAATTCTTTAGATTGAATATATTGCGTAAGAGTTAGTTTTAAATTTTTATTTCCAGGAATTGGAATTAAAGAATTCACTCCAACTGCAATCAAGCCTACAAATGGTTCTTTGTGCACGTGATGATTGTTTGCAAAGATATTACCATCTAAAGAAAAATCATAAGCAACCGCTTTTAATTCTGCGAGTGCAAATAAATGTGCACCCAGAGGAATAGGCAACATTAACTCTCCTTTATCAGTACAAGTTTCAGAACTTCCAGATGAAGGTGCTGTGTTATCGCAACCAGGATAAGAAGGGGTGCTACCAAAATCATTTGGAATATTAAGACCATATCTTCCTTCTAGACCAAGATTTAGAGAGGTTTCAATGTTGCCAACTCTAAGTCCATAAAATCTTATTAAGTCTTTCGAAATACCAGGAGTGTAAGAATTTTGTTGAAGATCAGATTTAATTTTTTTTTCTATCAACAACATTGCTGCAGGTTCATTGCTTAATTGATTATCCCAACCAGCTGCACGGTAAACATTAATTCTGTCATGAACAAAGTTTTGTGTTTGCCTTGCAAAAGAAGCTGGACCAATAATACCAAGGGTTAATTCTTTGGTATTTAAAACTTGGGTACCATCAAATTGATTTCTATGTCTTTCGTTTACTCCAACCGCTAAGGATAAGATACCAGCGTAAGGTCTATCGTCTTTAATGACACTAGGAGTTTTATCGTCCACTGGGGTGTACATTAATTGAGAGCCAGTAAAGTAGATATTTTTAGAAGAACCTTCTTTTTTTTTAAATAATTCATCATCCATAAATGAAAGAAGGCGCCCATGGAGACGGCTAATAACAGGCAGACATTCATTTCTAACATCTCCCTTAAAATCATGGGTGACACCAGATAAAATTACCCCACTTGTGTAATTAGAGTCCTCATTATTGAAATAGTCATTTTCTATTCTAAAATTATAACTTCTAAAACCTACCTGTTCATCTGCATTACAATTTGCAAATGATGGAGTTGTGAAAAGAATAAAAAGTAGAAAAAGAATCGAATGTCGCATTAAAAATTAAATATTTATCTTTGTAAAAAAAATTTAATACACTTTTCACAATTAAGACACAAATAGTTCATGAAATTATTACATTTCTTATTTAAGTAAGTGTTATGAAAACAAAAACACAAACAATAAAACTAGTGAATGGAAATCAAAGTTTTCCAACGTTAGCTATATCAGAACGAACAGTTGAAGATTTAGCAACGATCGTAGGTGTAGTAGCTATTGTAGCAGCAGTATTAAGTCTGCCGATTGCAATATTTGTACTAACTTACGGACTTGGTAACTAAAATGGCTCCGTACACAAACGACGAATTAGCGTTCTTAAATAAAAATAAAGCTTAAAAATTAAGCTTTAGAACGCTAAGTTGCGTCTAACCAACCTCTTTTTATACTTAATTTATTTAGTAAGTTATTTTTTTTTAATAATAAAAATCATTTATACTCCAACGCAAAATGGCAAATCGATCTAATAGCGTTGAATTATTTGTAAAAAAAATATCTGACTATATGTCAGAAGATTATCTTTATATTGATATTAGTACTTCTATAGGAGATGCAATAAAAGAATTACAAAAACAAAAAAAATCAGTCATTTTAGTTAAGCAAAATAATAAACTTTCTGGAATTATCACAGAACAGGATATCGTAAGAAAAGTCACATTCATTTCAGATCAAAATAGAAAAGTTTCAGAAATTATGACTTCACCTGTAATTTTTGTCTACGAAGATGACCTTTTATTTCATGCGGTTGGCAAAATGAGAAAAAATAATCTTCGACATCTACCCGTGATTGATTTGAAATATAAAGTGGTTGGAGTCATACATGCTAATAAAGCTCTTTATGCTGAACTTGGAAAAGTTACAGAGCAAATTGATAAAATGACATTTGATGAATATGATTCATCAGCTTTAATTAAAATCAAGCAACAACAAATAAAAATTGCAGAGAGATTACTAGATGAGAATACTTCTGCTCTAGATATTACTTATTTATTAAGTTTTTTAAATAATGTCATTTTCAGACGCTCTATTCGAATTGCTGAGCGTAAAGTGAATGCAAAAAATATTATAAAACATATTCCAGATTATACTGTTTTAGTAATGGGTTCAGGCGGAAGAATGGAAAGCTTTTTGTACCCAGATCAAGATAATGGAATTATTTATGATCAATCCGATAAAGAAGATCCAAAAAAAGTAGATTTATATTTTGAAGAACTTGCAAAAGATTTTACAAAATCCTTAGACGATGCAGGAATTCCGTTCTGTAAAGGTAATTTAATGGCGACAAACCCAATGTGGAGAAAAAGTTTGCCGGAATGGAAAAATCAAGTCCAAAGTTGGGTGGAAACCTTGAGTGAGCAAAATTTAATTTATGTTGATATGCTTTATGATTTTAGATCTGTTTATGGCAATCCAGAACTTGCAAATGAGCTTAGAGCATTTATTTTTGATAAGCTTATTAATAAAAAAGTTTTGAAATTTTTATTTAAAAACGAAGAGAATAGACAGGCAGGATTAACGTTTTTTGGTAACTTTGTTTTAGAAAAAAAAGATCCGGAAAATAAAGGATTATTAAACTTAAAAGGAGCTGGAACTTTACCGCTTGTTGAGGCTGTTAGGATTTATTCAATAAAAAACCGTGTTAATAAATCTAATACACTTGCAAGGATTGAAGAGTTAAATGCTTTAAAAGTTTTTGACGATCATGAGAAAGATTTTATTATTAACGCGCATCGTTTTTTAACTTATTTATTACTCAAAAACCAAATTGCTTCAGTTAAAATAGGCAAACCTGTAAAAAATTTTATTAATCCTAAATTGTTACTTGATAGAGAAAAGGGATTATTAAAAGTTTATTTAAAAAAAATTAATGATTTAAAAACCAGAGCAAGGGCGGATATCAGTGAAGAATATTTTTAATAGAATAAGATCTTATCTACAAAGAAGAAAAGAGTTACGTCAGCTTTCTATTGATAATGTAGTTTTTACAATTTTAGACACAGAAACTACAGGCCTTAGTGTTAATGAAGGTCATAAAATTCTATCCATTGGTGCCGTTAAAATAAAAAATAATTTAATTATTGAAAATGAGATTTTAGATGAACTGATAAATCCAGAGCGCGATATTCCTTTTGCCTCAAGAAACATTCACTATATCACTGAAGACAAAATTAAAGATAAGCCTAATATTTATCAATTAGAAAAAAAGATTAATGATTTTATAGAGCGCACTATTTTAGTTGGGCATAATATCGATTTTGATATTGGTTTTATCAAAAAGAATGCAGCAAAAACTTCCCTTGCAGGTACAATAAAAAAAATAACGAGTATTGATACAATTTTGCTTAGCGCTGGCTTATTTCCAAGTCTTGAAAGTTATGAATTATCTTTTCTTTGCGATCAATTTAGAATTAAAACTTTTGATCAAATTAGACATTCAGCTTTAGGAGATGCAATTATTACAGCAAGATTATTTTTATTTTTATTAGATACTGCAAAAAGTAGAAATAATGTTCAAAATATTGGAGGTTTAATAAATCTATGCAAACAAGGACGACAAATTCATAGCTTAATGAAAAACTTCAATAAAATTCATTAAACTTTTTTTTAAATAATTAGCTAATTATTAGCCCTTCATGCCGAAGTAAGTCAGGCCAAGAAGACCCACACAAACAACGATGATTATAAAAGTTGTCATTTATTTCCCCTTTTTTTATTTTTAATAGTGAAGAATATGATCCTATTTGTTCTTATTTCAATATGTAATTACCGGCCAATTTAGTGCATAATCTTACTCATGCAGTCGGTTGGCTTTAATTTTAATAACAGTTATCTCTCTCTAACTGAGATGATGATGGCAAAGGTTTTGCCAACTAAAGTTAAAAATCCAAAGCTTGTAATTTTAAATCATGAACTTGCAAAACAATTAGGACTAAATTTTTCATCATTAACTGAACAACAATTATCTCAGTTATTTACAGGAAACACTTTACCAGAAGGATCTACTCCAATTGCTCAGGCCTATGCGGGACACCAGTTTGGCCATTTAGTTATATTAGGGGATGGCAGAGCTATTGTTTTGGGCGAGCACATTACACCAACCAACCAAAGATACGATATTCAATTTAAAGGTTCTGGTAGAACTCCTTATTCAAGAGGAGGCGATGGTAAAGCTGCGCTTGGTCCGATGCTCCGTGAATATATTATCAGTGAAGCCATGTATCATTTAAATATCAGAACAACTCGCAGTCTTGCTGTTGCAACGACGGGTGAAAATGTAATGAGGGAAACAGTACTACCGGGTGCAATTTTAACAAGGGTTGCAGAAAGTCATATTCGTGTTGGCACTTTTGAATATGTTGCAATTAAAAAAGATCTAACAACTCTTAAAAAACTTTTACAGTATTCAGTAGAGCGTCATTATCCTGAAATAAAAGATTTAGATAAACAGGCTCCGGAATTTTTAAAGTTAGTTATGGAAAGACAAATAGATTTAATCACTGATTGGATGCGAGTTGGCTTTATTCACGGTGTTATGAATACCGATAATATGGCGATATCCGGGGAAAGCATAGATTTTGGACCTTGCGCATTTATGGATCATTATGATCCTAAAACTGTTTTTAGTTCCATCGATCATCACGGTCGATATGCATTTGGGAATCAGCCGATTATTGCTCAATGGAATTTAGCACGACTTGCAGATGCAATTCTGCCGCTTCTGGATGAAGATGAAAATAAAGCAATCGAAATAGGAGAAGAAATTATTGAAAGCTTTAACGAAAAATATGAAAAAAAATTTCATGAAATGATGAAAAAGAAATTAGGCTTTATTACAGATGAGCCTGAAGATGCAGTTTTGATTAAAGAGTTATTAGACACAATGGAGAAGAATAAATTAGACTACACAAATACTTTTAGAGAATTAATGAATGAAAATATTACTCATGAAGATCTTAAAGAATTTTACAGTAAATGGATGGTTAGAATTGATAAACAAAATAGGAATAAAAGTGAAATATTAACTTTAATGAAAAAGAATAATCCTGTTGTTATTCCAAGAAATCATAAAGTGGAAGAGTCCTTAAAAGAAGCGCACAAAGGAAATTTATTGTCTCTAAACAATCTTCTAAACGCACTTAAAGATCCCTATACAGAGCGAGGAGATTTGATGTTGTATCAACAGCCGGCTCCAGATAATGAAAAAAAATATAAGACTTTTTGTGGAACCTAAATGAGAGATATTGCAGTTATTGGCGCAGGTTTTTCAGCTGCAACACTTTGTTATTTTATCGAAAAAGATTTAGATTTTTATGAAAAATCTAGAGGGGTTGGAGGACGTTGTTCTACTAGAAGAGTGGATAATGTTGGCTTATTTGATCATGGTCTTCAATATATAAAAAGCCACAATAAAGAGTTTAAAAAATTTTTAAAAGATTACTCTATTTGGAAAGGTAATTTTAAAATATTTCAAAATAATCAGCTGATAGATGATTTAGATAAAGAGAGAATAATCCACGAGAACGGAAATAATTCATTAGTTAAAAATTTATTTAGAAATAAAAATGTAATTTTTAATAAAGAGTTAAAAAGTCTTGAAAAAAAATCTGATCATTTCAATTTAACCTTTAAAGACGATACTCAAGAAAATTATAAAACTGTTATTATTTCAGCACCATTTCAGCAGGCATATAATTTAACTAAACAATTTACTGAAGATTATTTTTCAAAATTTAACTTTTCTATGCAGCCTAATTTAACATTAATGATTGCCCTTAATAAGGGTTTAAAACTTAATTTAAGTGCAATTAGTTTTGAGGATGATGATGTTTTAGGCTTTGCAGCCAATGAAAATACTAAAAAGAAGGATTTAATTAATAAAGATCTAGAACTCTGGACGATTCAATCCTCACTAAAATATGCAATTAAAAATATTTATGAATATCGAAATAATAAACAAAATTTAATTGATGAAATATTAAAGAGTTTTTCTATTAAGTTAAAGGTCGATATTAAAAAAGATAATATTGAATATTCAGATATTCATGGTTGGCTTTATGCTTATAATCAAAAAGTGGCAGCGCCTAATTGCTATTGGGACAAAGATTTAAGACTTGGAATTTGTGGAGATTGGTTCTCAGGAGGAAATGCAGAAAACGCATTTACAAATGCTAAACAACTTGCAAAATTAATTTAGATTATTTTTGATTTTTAATTTCTTCAACTTCTTTTTTTAATTTATCAATCTGTGTCATCAAATCATCGATATTTTTCTCTTCCCTAGGTGAAGCTGGCGTTGAATTTTTAGCTTGAGTGTTTTGGTGATGTAAGTGTAGCTGTTGGCTCTGCTGTGG
>OGWL01000045.1_pt1 | contig 17728 bp, 37 predicted proteins | sample 1576031 | NCBI WGS metagenome assembly OGWL01 (sample SAMN07581535, study PRJEB24739) | freshwater metagenome | place: Singapore | collected 2015-01
TTCTGTATTAAATTATCGTTAAGTTTTATGGGGTATAAATGTTTTAATCTTTATCCCATTGAAGGTCAACCTCTGGCCAATTTCGCGGATGGTTATACATATGTATGGTGCGTAGATTGAGTTCTTTTAACAAGTTACTTATAACTGATTCGGCCTGCTCCAAGTGCTCTTTAAGTTTTGCGTTTTCTTCTTCAAGTTCAAAGATGGTCTGAGCCATACTGTTTATTAAATCGTTCATCTTTTATTGCTCGTTCAAAGGGTTAGTTTCGATTAATAAGTTGTCAAGTACGGTTATGAAAGGAAATTCTGTGTAGTTTTCAACCCCGGCAACAGTTCGAATCGCTTTTATTCCTCCTAAATACAGTACAGTTTCTAATGTCAAATGATACATAAAATATTTTTCTTCTAACTCTTTAACAGTTTTGGCGACTGTGTTGGGGTAATAAACGGCTTTTTTATGCAAAGCATAAACCACTTCAGGTTTTAAACGGGAATAAAGATTTTTCATATATTATTTGGTTAAAATTTCGGTATTGGGTTTATAAGAAATAAACTCTTTAATCAAATTGAAACGAGTAGGTTTATCAACCATTAAAAGGTAAACAATCAAAATACTCATTAATTTCGTTTTCATCTCTCAATCAATTACAAAGTAAAGATAAGGATAAAACCCTACTTTTCCAAGCTTTCTGTATTAAATTTGCGTTAAGTTTTGGAGGAGGGGGGTATTGAAAAAATGAACAAAAAAAACCAATACCCAATCCTCAACCATCTATTATACCAATGATGCCATACACTCTTCAGCGTATGTATGGGATGAACTCATAATCATACCATCTGTCTCTACCTCTACCACATACTCACTCCATACCTCACGGGCCTCTTCATACAACTCTTTGAGTTCCTGCGGAGAGGAATATTCGAGCTGATAAGTGGTTTCGGGTTCGGTGGTGTGGGGGAAGTTTCCGGTGGGGAAATAAACTCTAAAAGTAGCAATCATAAAAGGGGGGTTTAGTTTCTCAATCATTACATAGTAAATATAGGCATAAAACCCCATATTTCCAAGCTTTCTGTATTAAATTATCGTTAAGTTTTTCTCAATAATGAGACGAACCCTTTCCCTATCAACGGAATCAAATTCAATGTCGCTTAATGGCATGCTTTCCAAATACTCATTACAGGCGGCAATAATCCCCTGTTTTGTAGTAAGTGGGTAAATACCATTACGCAACTCATAAAAAGTTATACAATATTTGTAAAACTCTTTGATTAAAACTGAATATTTTTTCATATCTCTTTTTGTTACATAGTAAAGATACTACTAAAAACCCATATTTCCAAGCTTTTTCCCCAAAAGTTATCCACATTTTATAAAAAAAAGTGTCCAATTTATTGGACAGTTCTTATTGACCTTGAGTCAAGTAAATCCACAATCCCCCGCCACAAATGTATTCTAATCTTATCATAGATTTTATTTGTTATTACCAAAAATTATTCACCACTACCCCAATCCTCCGCTCTGCTATTTTACAATATTCTTCTTCTCGCTCAATACCAATAAAATCGAACCCTTCTAATATCGCACCCTTTCCCGTACTACCACTACCCATAAATGGGTCTAAAACAATTCCTTTTGGTGGAGTTACAAGTCGGCAGAGGTAACGCATTAAATCAGTTGGTTTAACAGTTGGGTGATGGTTGTGTGATCCACTTGTCCTGCCTGCCCCTGCCCTTGGGCTTTCCATCCCCGCGCTTCCTTCAACCCGATTAATGCATTCACCGGCAGATTTCTCATCGATCCCCTCACACCCCTCATCCCTATCTCGTTTACTTGCTTTGGGACAATAAAAAAAACGTGCGGCTGAACCAAGCAGGTCGGTCACCTCCTCACTTCCATCGTGGATGAAGTTGGCAGGCCATCTTCCAGTTGGATTATAGTTCTTAGGCTCAATCATAGAATAATCCCCATAAACATTATTTCCTGTCAGGGGTGGTGTTCCAAAATCAGCGTGTTGATTTTTTTGAGTGCTTTCTTTTCTATCTTCATCTGATATAAAATCCACCCTTCCCCCATCCACGTTAATCGCACCCGTCCCGTAGTGCAGGACATTCTCCGCTACCGTTCCAATCAAGGGCTTCCGAGCCACCGTAATCGGTTCAAGTGCGGGTTTGAGGGCAGTCCCCCAGCCTTCCCATTGCTTTGCTTCGGGTGTGGCGGGGGTGAACTGATAGCCATAGTCGGAGCGGAATGACTTGTCTTGCTTGCCGTAGTTTTCTTTGCCTCCTGCCGTGTTAAATCCAGCGGCTTGCGTGCCCAGTGCCCCCGCCGCCTTATCAATCGCCTTGCTCACATCCAGCGACTTCGGAAACCCCGACCCATACACCCACGCAATCATATCCCTTATCTCAAACCCCGCATCCTCAATACGCACCGCCATCCTGTGTTGCGTCCGTGTTCCCGCGAAACAAAGCAGGTGACCGCCCGGTTTTAATACCCTTAAACATTCTTTCCAAATATCGACATTAGGTACATCGTAATCCCATCGTTTACCCATAAAGGACAGACCGTAAGGCGGGTCAGTAACAATACTATCTACGGAATTATCTTCTAATTCTTTAAGTACATCTAAGCAATCTCCATTGATTATCCTCATCACACACCCCTCTATTATCTACTCAAAAATGATAGTTGAACTTCTTTTAAAAGTTTCCTACCCAATTTTTTATCATTACGCAAGGTAGATTTATTTTTTACACTCATAAGTGTATTAGCCCTCACCAACTTTTCGATTTCATTTTCGTTATAGCCCATACTTTCCCATGTCGCAATTAATTTACTTTCGATACCTTTAAGTTGTTCACTAATATCATTTTCGACATGAGATTGGTTTATTTTAAAAAAGATATTACTACGTCTTATTTTATCCAAAAAAGAATAACCCATACGGGACATGCAAAAGTTTTGGTAAATCTGCCTACGTTGGTTATAATCCATACCTACCATCATTTTTTCCATAGTTTCTAATGTTTCTTCGAAACTGTACCTTTTATTATTTGCACACATAATTTTATTGTTTAATATTTTTTATTTAGTTAGTTATTACAAATATACGAAATCTTTTTGATATTTCCAAATATTTTGTTGGAAAATAGTGTTTGTTAAGGGCTGTGATTGTCATCAGTTTGTTAAGAGCCGTGATTGTCAATCAAGGGGAGAAGCTATGGTCGAAAAATTGACGTCTATATGGAAACGGGTCCCCCGCCATAACACAACATAAATTATTTTTGGGTTTACACTAAAATGCCCCCCCCCCGTCTTATAACATAGCCCTTCTCACTAACACCATTCGGATTTTTTTTACCAAACTAGCCTCCTTCAGGCCTACCACTTTTTGGGTTGTGTTATATTTGAGTTGAGCTATATTTGGTTATAGCCCTTTCCACTTTTTGGAATTCGCAACTGCTCCCAATCGGATATGTTCTTGCCTACACCATTCCGTTGGTGATATATCGGATTGTGTGATACGCATAACTTTTGGGTTGTGCTCTAACCCTAATACTTTTGGGTTACTATCTATGGGTTTATAGATAAAGTCATGTGGGGATAATGCTTTTTTACTATTTTGCGTTTTTTTGTTGAAAAGCTTTAACATAGGTGTTATTTTTTATTGCTGATATTTTTTTTGTTTATTTCCTCCAAAATCCGGACTGCTTCATCCTCAAACACCCAACCATCACCATCACAAAAAGTATAAGGTATAACGGTCTTCTTTTTTAAAACATTCACCGTTGATTACCATTTCACCATTATCATTTCTTTCACTTTCAACAGTACAATAAATCCACCTTAATCTTTGCAACTTTTCTACAACTTGTGTTATTTTACACCATTTAGGTTTAAAAATATCACTTGCTGTATCAATATCATCTAATAATTTAAACATCTTTTCTATTACTCTAATTAATACCGCAATATTAATACCTTTCCTTTGTGATAAATCAACGGCATACGTATCTTCAAGCATCTTGTTTAAATCGTCATCAATTTCGTGTGCTTCTTGGGCTTTTTTATAACAATATTTAACATAATTAGAATTACCCTCGATTCCATCATATCCTTCTAAAATGTCTTCAATTGATGATAAAACATCTCTCATTTTGTCTGCTGAATACAGCATTTGGTCTTTACTATTTTTCATATATTTATTTTTTAATTTTTAGTAGTCAGGACAGGATTCGAACCTGTTACAATAGCTTCACTTGGTTTCCCATCTTTTGCAGGTCTTTACACTATCTCAGATTTTCGCCCTACTCATAGTTTATTATACCGCTATTGTACTTCCGCCGCCTGACTGTTTTTTTTAAGTTACTTGCAAAATAACAATTGGAATTTGAATTATCAACCACATCCAGCCTATTTCAAACTCCCATTCAACAAAATCTAATTTAAGCACGAATTCTTTTCTTATAAACATCAATATATTTTTCATATTATTTAATTTTAAAATCCCATATTTTTCGATGTTTTAGTAGTCAGGACAGGATTCCGCCACCTGACTGTTTTTTTGTGTTGTTATTTAACTCCAACCATCAAAGTATATACATCACATTCCATCTCCATGAACATTCCTTTAGGGAACACACTTTTCAAATCGGTAGTATCAAAGTACTCATTTTCGTAAATGGGTAATGATATTTTGGTGTCTTTACGCAGGGTGTGCTTTTCAACCCACTCATTAACGTCTTCAACCCTCATATAATTTCCGTTTCTTAACATAACTTTTATTTTTTATTAAACTTTAAATTTCCAATTCGCCAACCACCACTTATTATAGGCGAGGACGGTGATATATATCAACCCAAATAATGCCAATACGGTGATGGTTTTCAATACTACAAGATAGATTGCGAGTAAATTGAGGATATCTGATACAATTTCCATATTATTTACAATTTTGTTCTTTAGTGGAGTAAAGGTTGACAAGGTAATTAAACTTTTCAACAGCCTCAAATACCGAGCAGGTAACTGCTTTGAGGAGCATGGATGATTTTAGTTCGCTGAACATAATGGTATCATCCGATAGTTCAATCGAGAGGTTCAATTTTGGGAAGGTTTTTTTCATATTTCTTTATCTTACATAGTAAATATAGGTATAAAACCCCACATTTCCAAGCTTTCTATATTAAATTTGCGTTAATTTTCAGTTTCTTCAATTAGTTTTCCATTTTTCCATAGATAGGTTTCAGTGATGTACCCCTGTTCATCAAACCACTCATCAATTCCATCCCTCTTACCCTCTTTGTATGGGGTTCTCCTATATATGTTTCCGTTTGGATAGAACCTCTCCCAAATGCCTTCTCGTTGCCCTTTGGAGTTCTTTTGTCCTTTAATCCACACATTTCCGTTGTTGTAATATTGAATGTGGGGTGTGAGTTCTTCTGATTCATCGGTTGTTTCATTAATAATTGTGTATTCTGAGTCTTCTAATAAATCCAGTATATGTGATATCTCATAAAGGTCTAATGTTTCTAATGGAAATTCATCTTCATCAATTCCGGGAACACCGAACAGCGTTCCATCGGATGATAAACCCCCAACCGAATATGGTATTCTTGACTCATCATCATAAAAATCCTCTGTTACCCATATTCTAAATGGGGTTTTGAATTGGATGGCTTCAATTTTATTCTCCTCCAATATTCTTTTAATTTCAGCAATAAAACCTCGTTGTATTAACTGCACTGTCTCCTTATTTGTCATAACTTTTATTTTTTTAATATGATTAAATATACGAAATAAATTTTGGATTGCCAAATGTTTGGTATGACTGAGATATTACATATTTAGTTTAAGTTCTTTTTTCTCTTCTATTAAATATTCTACTTGTTCCATAGGAGCCTCTAATATTAGTTGGCGCAACATTTGCCATTCCATTCCTACTTCTTTTAGAATGAATTGCATTGTTTCTCCATCAACTTCGTTTTCACGGAGTGTTTTAACAATTGCGTTTATAGATATGTTTTGTTTCCACACCGTATAGTTATAATGATGTATAACCTCAAGTGCTTCATCTTCAAACACCCAACCATCACCATCACGATATGGATCTAGTTCTCCAATGAAATACATACTATTGTGTTGTTTCAAATCGCTTAATTGAATTTCTTTTTTCATAACTTTTATTTTAGTAGTTTATTATTTAATTCCAGCCCATGCGTGTGTCCTATAAATGGTCTACGGTGTAACCATCAAAGTAGAAACCTTACATTCCATTTCCTTATATAACTGAGAGTAGATATAAGAACGGAGTTGTTTACACGAATAGTATGTATCACCACCCACAATATGGGGGGTACAAAGGGTTTCAATTATATCGCTAAGAGTCGGTTTGCAAACAGTTATGGAAAGATAATCAAGAACATCATTACGCAACATCCAGTTGCCGGTGGGAAGGGAATTTTTCATATTTCTCATTTTTATTACATAGTAAATATAGGCATAAAACCCCATATTTCCAAGCTTTCTATATTAAATTTAGGTTAAATTTTATTAAAATACGATTAGTAGAATACTGACATCGCCTGACTGAGCTCTTTCTCGTTAGTCATACGGAAGGTCTTTTCATCAATCGTTAGATTAGGGATGTTCTTCCAGCGTTCTCGGGCCTGTACAATGGCTTCTTCCACCGTATATGCCATTTCGGTATTCCATCCACCCAATTTGAAGTTGTACATATACTCACACTTGCTTTTGGTGCGCTTTGAGGTCGGCTGGATTGATTTGTTTTTCATATTTCTCATTTTTATTACATAGTAAAGATAAGGATAAAACCCCAAACTTCCAAGCTTTTTCCCAAAAAGTTATCCACATTCTACTGTCCAATATATTAGACACTATATAGTAGTAGTAGTAGAGGAGCGCTGGTGGGGGAGGTGTATCTCTCTATATATAGTAGTATATATAAGGACACACTCCTGCGGAGTAAAGATACAACAGAAAATCCATATTTCCAAGCTTTTTTAAGATTATTTTTTCGTTTATTTCCCCCATACTATATAGTAGTAGTAGTAGAGAGGAGCGTGTATCCTTATATACTATATAGTAGTAGTAGTACAGCGCTGGTCCTTACCGTAGAAAAGCTGGGTGAGGTATGATGTAGGATATGTTAGGCGTGATGTGGGATATGTTAGCTATGACGCTTCCCCTATACTATATAGTAGTAGTATATATAGTGTTATATATGAAATGGGATATGTTATATACTATATAGTAGTAGTAGAGAGAAGCGCTGAAGATTGCTTGTGTATTATATACTATATAGTAGTAGTAGATACAACAAGCGATTGGTGTATTGTGTTATATTGTGAGTGTGTATTGTTATATACTATATAGTAGTAGTAGAGAGAAGCGCTGAAGTGTTATGTGTTATAATGTGTGTGGGGAGTGTTATAGGGGATGTTTTTAGTGTTATAAAATTTTCCCCAATATTTATGGAAGCTAAATTGCCTCCCCAGCCCTCATTCACCTCTTTCCACGCTTTTCTTCACAATTGAGGTATCATTATTAGTTTTGCTCCCATCCTCTCCTCCTTTCCCTTTCCTGTCTTGCTCCATTTCTAATTTTGACAGGGGTTTTTTTGAGGGTTCATTTTAATACAATTTCGGTGTCAAATGGTATATAGTGGGGAAAAGTGGGGAAAAGTGGGATTTTTATATGATTATTACTCCCTTTCTCTCTCTTTTTCTTCCTCTGCTTTCGTTACTTATTTTTATTATCTTTTATTAGGTTATTTAGGTTATTTGGGTTATGGGGTATATAGTGTATTATTACTACTATTGTTATTTTATATTTGTCTTACTACTACTATTACTAGTACTACTACTACTATATAGTGCTATTATATTTTTTGTGTTTATTTCCCACTCACTCACTGCGTTCATTCGTTTCGGAGCATAATAAAAAAACCCCAGCCTTTTGGGTTGGGGTCTCTATCTCTCACACCTTATTTACTACTATCCGTATCTTTGGTTTATAATCTTTGGGGAAATCCTCCCTTACCCCCCCATACCCTGCAACATCCTTTTCAAAGTAATTTAACTGAAATATTAAATCAGTCAAGTTCAACACCATCTGCGTTGATGTCGTTAATTTAGTATCCCTTTTCATATTTAAGGGTGAATCGTAATCAAAAAACTTCTTGCGTAACAGTGGCGCTAAATCATACCAGTTTTGGGCCTTTTCTGCTGATTTTTCCGCACTTAACTTTCGGATTATCGAACTCTTATAATCATCACCTTCCGTATATCCTGCCTCCGTATAATACCTACCGTGATTCGTCCTAACAACAGGGTTCTTTATATTTTCTAATTTTACTACCGGCCTATTCTTTGATGTCGTCTCTATACTAACCATATAATTCGGCGATGATATAAAAGTGTGCCCCTTTAATGCAAGCCTACCCTTACCCTTATATGATAACCCCGCACGAACAGCATCCAATAAATTCTTTTGTGCTAATATGTTTCGTATCTTACCCCCGTCCGGCCCCACCTTACCACTCTTCTTTACTATCTTTTTTTCCGCCTCATCTCTACCTACCAAAAGAGCTGAATTGACTATACCAATACCATACTCATTCATCCCCTCACTCCAGTCAGTTATCGTATCATGTAAATAGACAACCTCTACCCCGTTTAATAATGTGTGTATTATCTCTATGGTGGGTTTATAAGCCCTATCCCTATTTTTTGCAAGAATAAATTTATTGTTTATTTCCTTTGAAACAATAATACACTCAAATAGGTTCATTTTTATCTAAATCTATCTAACCGGCTTTGTAATTTATCGTTCCACTCCGGCCCACCTTTTAACCTAACCACTAATGCGTTCCCCGGTACTTTTAACGCATTACCTGTCAATGCCGATTGTACAATATATGAACTACCTTCTTTTCTATATATACCTACTACATCCCTAACAAATATAGGTTCTTTCTCCCTACTATCTAAATCCAATACATTCATGCTTTTCTTTACTACACCTAAGCCAATAAAATCATTACCCTCATTTAAATTGGACTCGTTTTTAGGATTTTTCATTTCATCAACTATTTGCTCAATAGCTTCCTTTGCTTCTATTGGATATACACCCCTTACTTCATATTTTTTATTCATTAACACAACACCACGTTTTTTAGGGGTAATTAAACCTGTCCGAACTATGTTATATCCCATTTTAATTGATTGTTTTATTTCATCAACCATAGTATTAGGTAAGTATATTTTTTCTGTCAGTAATACATTTTTTACTGCTTCTCTAATTAGTTTTCTTAATTGCGATACTTTCATACTTTGATTCCTTTTTTAATCATCTCTTTTTCTTCTCGACCACACCAAAGACCATTCCTTAGATACTTTATCAAACTCTCTTTGTACTTCTGGTCCTTTTTTCTTTACATAATCTTCAGCTTGTTCGGCGTAATCATCTAAATGAGTAGTACTACGATATAACCTCGCCGCATCCAATATTTTTCCGTTATCAATTAATCTCTTAAACTCTCTAAATGCCCCTAATTGACTAAAACTTTCTTTTAGTAATACATTTTTTACTGCTTCTCTAATTAGTTGTCTTAATTGCGATACTTTCATACCTTATTTCCTTTTTTACTAATAAATATATGTTTTTAATTTGTTTAATGTATTTTGTAAATTACTATTTTTGTGTAATATCCCAATACCCCCAGCGGCCTCCCACTTCGTTATAAAATCTTTTCTATCATCAATTAAGATAGATGTTGGAGTTGCCCAGTTCTGCTTTTGATAGTTTATTATTGTCGTTGGGTTTCCTAAATACCTTTTTATCCAAATCAACTTACCCTTCTTTGACTCTGATACATTATACGATGGTGCTGATAATATAATAGGTTTATATTTTTTTATTTCTCGCCATAATAACATACCATTTTTTAATGGTGGTAATCCCGCCCAATATTGGTGTTCCTTCATCCCCTTCTCTACTAACTTTTCATTAAAATTATCCCAAAATTGCTTTCTCTCTTCGGGGGTTTTATATAGAGGACCGGGTGGATTTCCCATAAATTTGGCATATCCGCCCACAAAATCCACCAATACACCATCCATATCACAGTATATAGTATAGGTTATGTTTTCTTTTACAAGAGGTAATAGTTTTATCATAATTATAAATATAGAACTATTTTTTATTACTGAAATTAGTTATATAATTATAATCCGTTTCAAATCCACCCACACCTTCTACCGTATAAATATTCATATCTATTTTATATCCAGGATTTTTATCTATCCTATTAAATGTCCAAGCATTATCCATCCATATAATTCTATTGTTTGGATATATAAAATAATTACCATTATCCATTTTGAATACATGCCCACATTTATGTTCTGGGGTTTCGGAAAAGTTTGTATCTAACATATTCCTATTTTCATGCGACCAATCCAATGTAAATAAGTATATACCCTGCCGTTTAACACCAGTTATTGATATTAAATCAGCCCTTAATCCTGATAATCGTTCCCTTATTTGAACATCAATATACGAACTAAAACAATCCCAGTATATATGTTCCGTTAGTGGTAATATCTCCGCATCCTTTTTCCAACAAAAAGCATGAATAGGTCTACGTGTCCAATTTACACCATTTTCTAAAAAAGCCTCAAAAAGTGGAACTCTCTTTTGTATTGAAGCCACAGAATGGACATCTGCCAAAGTAAACTCACCCAGACCCTTTTCGTGGTTGAATAAAAACTCATTTCTTATAAAACAAGTTAATGTTGGTATATTTGCATTTAAGTAAGCCAATCTATCTCCTCTTTGGTATATACACACAGAAGTTCTTCACCAGGCTGTATATCTCTTAAAGTAATAAATTGGTCCATGTCCAAGTCATGATATACATTTGGTTGCTCTGAATGATTGATATAGTAGGACATATTGATATTATTATATGTTCTTGAAAGGTATATACCCTCATTGTTAGAATTGCACATATTTAGAAGATGGTTTTTTATTCTTTCATCGTTTATTTCACCAAATGGGATATGTGTTACATCGTTACTAACATCTTGAAATAAAATAAAATCCTTTGGTATTTCCACAATAGCAAAAACACCAACACCACTACATACCTTTGATGGTGCTAATTTAGTTTTTCCAAATTGATTTATACTATTGATTATTTTTTTACGAATAATATTAGCCTGATTTACAATTCGATTATTAAAATCTTTTATATTCATATTTTTTCAATAGTTTTAACTCTATCCTCATGTCTATTGTTTTATTGTTTTTCATCCGTCATATATAGTATGATTACTATTTGTTAATTTAATAAAAACACCAGCTTTTCCAACCGATACCTCATATCCACAAAATCTATTATCCAAAGTTACACCATATTTTTTTAAATCAAAAATACATTTTCCATCTTTTCCCTCATCAAATACAGCATAAAGGCAATTATCAGCATAGTCTACATTTACACTTCTAATTGAACTTATTCTCCAATACGGAACTATAACCAATTCTTCAGCGGGGATATGTATCAGCATACCTTATCAAAAAAACGTATAATTTCAACTAACGGCGTTCTACTATCAACACCATTTTCAGACCAAACCCACTCTTTACCCTTACTGTCAATTATTTTTTTACGACCATCTATCCAATTTATCACATCAATTGGGTGGATGGTTTCTAATACAACATCATATTGGTCGATAATGTTAAATTCCATCGTAGTGGGGGGTTTTTCAATTCTTAAATTGGGCCCCTCATTGTTTATTAAATCTAATTTTTTCATAACAAATATATTTTTTTTAAGTATGTTTTTTAAATCAACACCATCGTATATAAATTCAATTTCTTTCATTCAAACTAATTTACATGTATTCTATCCTCTTCATCAAATAAATCCTCACCCTTATATTCGGGGTGATTTTTATGCATATAATCAATACCTCGTACCCAACAAATGGAAAGAGGGATTGTTATTAGGAGAATAATTAAAAAAGATATCATAATAAGGTAATTTAATTGTTGGGTGTGATTATACAGCGGCACAGCGTACTAAACATCCTATGTGGCCAATTGGTCTATACTCTTCAGGATTATCTAGTACTTTTTCTAACATACTCCTAATCATTTGTTTATCATCTTCGTATGTTCTTTGAGGGGCATCAACATCTTGAGGAAATTCAGGTGACCAAGTTAAAGTAATGCTTTGTTTAGGTTCAAATGTTTCTGGATCATAAGTAATAGGTGCGAATACACATCCATCTTTTACTGGTTTATGCATTTCTCCAAGTTCATACAGTTTTGGAGTAAACATCAGAGTGTAGATGTACCCTACTTTATGTTTAAAAGTTGTATTATCTGAATTTGGTATTTTTATAGATTTAGCTACTATTGGTGTTGTTTTATCTTCTGTAAGACCTGATGGTAATTCCATCCATACGATTCTTTCAAACTCAAAGTGCTTAATTAATTGTTCTTCTACTTTAGCTCTTTGTTCCTCTGTTAATTTAGTAATTCCTACATTGTCATTACAACCGTAAGTCTTATCCGCACTTCCACAGATTGATAACAGCTTGTTTGTTAAATTTGATTTCATAATTTATGTTTTTTTAATTTGAAAGTGGGAAATAAATTCTTGGGTGTGATTGATAATTTATTAGTTCAAATGAATCTATTTCATACATATCTTCTATTCCTGATACTATATCAAACCCATCCTCAATTTTTAATTTAGGTAATTCAAATGATTCTCTTGTCAATTGTTCCTTGACACCTTCAATTTGATTGAGATAGATGTGTGTATCTCCCAAATTTCCGATGAGTTCATCAGGCACCATATTAACCTCCTTTGCGATGATTTCTAATAGTAACCCATAACTTGCTATATTGAATGGTAAGCCAAGTGGTGTGTCCACAGAACGTTGATTCCACATTAGGGAGATTGCTCTTCTTTGTACTCCAATTTGGTCTAATGTATTGTGATACTGTTCTTCTGTAAGTTCTCCTATAGGAAAATCCATAACATCTCTAGTAGGTATTTTCTCCCATAAATCAAATCGTTCTTTAATAGATAACTCTCTTGTATAAACTTGAAATCCATAATGACAAGGAGGTAACACCATTTGGTCTAATTCACCTACATTCCAAGCATTGACCATTAGTCGTCTTGAGCCTGGGTTTGTTTTGAGTTCGTTGATTAGAATAGATGTTTGGTCAATAACTGTTTGGTCAGCTTCATCATAAATGTTTTCATATGAACCATCTGTTGATAGGTACATTTTCTTTTTAGTCCATCTTCTCCATTGCTTACCATACACGAGCCCGAGTTCACCCCACTTCTTAGCAAACTCATCATCAGTTTTGATTTTGTTGATGAATTTATCTTTATTGATAATAAATTCGGTTTCACCATTTTCAGGTAATGAATCTACATATTTGGGAAAATTTCTAATGTAATTGGCAAAGCAATCACCATCCCAAATATGACAATCGTTGTCTAAGAGATACTTTATTGATGTATCACCCCGTAAGAACCAAAGTAACTCTACTACAATTCCTTTGAAATACATTTTTTTGGTAGTTAAAAGTGGGAATCCGTCTTTCATAGAATGACGGATTTGTCTACCGAATACTGATAGAGTTCCACCATTTCTTGTTTCTTTTTTTACTCCGTTTTCTAAAATATCTTTTAGAAGATTTTGGTAATCCAAATCTAATTTATTCATAACTTTCTATTGTTTTATCGTTGTATGTTACTGTGATTAGTTTGGTTGGAATGTTGTGAAAATTTAATGTTTCTCTTAATACAGGAAAGAATGATGTATCAATATTTGTTTTTTGCTCATACAATTTTACTCTTTCTTTATCATTCAACTCTCGTTCTTCAATCTTTAATCCCCACCTTTGGGAAAACTCTGTATCGGATGTATAATGTTTACTTAAGTGTTCTATTTCTTCTTTGGAGTCATATTGGAGGTTTCTATATTCTTCTCTCCACTTTAAGGATAGTGCATCCTCAGTTTTACATTTATTGATGAATTCTTCTTGTGTATAAGGTATAGGTATGTTCATTTTACCACCAGGAGTATCAACTTCCATCTGATTCAACCATTTTATGTGGCCTCCTTTTAGATAGTTTTCATAAGCTCCATCCAATAATTCTTGTTGTTCTTTATTCATCCTCAGTGTCTCTTAAATTTTTAAGTTCTTTAATTACATTATTGTTCATATCAGTAACAAAATCTCTTTCTAACATGTTCATCAATGCTTGTTCGGCGTCTAAACCATATTCATTTGTTGCTAATTCAATACACTCATCATCTGATTTGTTATGCCAAAATGATAGATGTTCGAGAAATGCTTTAGCATCATCAATAATAATTGTTTTTCCTCCTTCGTTATTCATCTCGTTGTTCATTTTCGTGGTTCATTTTCATAGAATTCTTTGATGAAACTAACCACTTCATCGGGGACTGGTATCTTATCACCGTAACTTGTCTCATGTTCCATTAGACCTTTGTCCAATAAATCTGCTATCCAACCTGAATATTCAGGTGATATATTCAATTCTAACTTATCCATAACTTTTTATTGTTTTAAATCATCAATTACTTCACCTAGCACTTCAAAGACGTGAGTTGGAAGATTTGAATGCTGTTCTTTAAGATATTCTAATAAATCCGTTAAGATCATTGCATTTTGTTTTTTACTCATAGATTTCATATATTCTCCCGTACAACTATCACCGCAGTTATACATGCATCCTTTTGTTCCAAAATTCATAACTTTTTATTTTTAAATCCTTCAATCAATAAGGAAGCTGTTGCGTAATTTGTAGCAAGAGGTATGTTGTAAACATTACAAACCCTTAGTAACATATTCACATCTACAATGTGTGGGTGAACAGCAAGTGGGTCTATAAAGAAAACAACGCCATCTATCTCACCTTCTGCTATCATACTTGCTATTTGAGCATCTCCACCTAAAGGGCCTGATTTCTTTTTAGTGACCCGAATACCGGCGTGCTCTATATGAGTGCCGGTAGTTCCGGTGGCAATGATTTGGTTGTTTTTGAAAAAGTCTAACCTCTTCATAATAAAAGCAACCATATCTGCTTTTTTACCATCGTGTGCTATAACTGCTATCTTTAACATATGTAAATATACGAAATTTATTTCATATTTACAATATTTTCTATTATTTTTTTCAAATTTTTATTACCAATTTTTATTTTTATTATCCCATCTTCGCCCACACTAACTCCGCCGGATATAATACTTTTTAATAAAGATAATTCAGTTTCACTTATTTTATTTTCTACAGGTACTAATTCTATGTTTATTTCCACAACCTTTTCCTTTTGATAAAAATAATATTTGGAGGTATTAAACCTTATAATTTTATTATAATTTAACAAATTCCTCACAGATTGAATCAATTTTACGAGGTTCATAACTGCAGTACTCCATACTATGCAACCTCAATCTCATCAACTCTATATTTTCTACCAGTTGTATCTGCTTCCACAGCCTGTCTTGCAAAATCTTCTGCTTCTTCCAATGTATCAAAATCATCAACTAAATCATTTTCATCTAATTTTGCTACCCACATTTTTTCAGTTTCTAATAAAAATTGCTTATAAACTCTGTATTTGATTGCCATATTTTTCCTTATTTTATTTGTCCTGCTTTTTTCAACATTCTTGCAGTTTCAACCCATTTTTTACCTATTGGGTTATATATAGGCCTTCTAATAAATTCATTTACAGCTTTTTGAACTGCGCTTGGTGGTGGACCATATGTGGTATTATCAATAATTCTATAATCCTTTGCACCAAAAAGAGTTTGAAACTTACCCATGTTCTCCTGACAATCTTTCCAAATAGAAGTAACCAAATTTTCAGGTAATGTTCTATCTCTCCCAGCATTTCTTTCCTTTGCTACTTCTAACGATGTATTTACAAAAACCATCATACAATCATACCCCAACGATTCCGCGTGTTCTTTTTGTTTTTTTATTTTTGCAAAATCATCCCCCGTACCATCTATTATCATACCCAATCTACCCTCTTCATAAAATGCCCTTTGGGCTTGTGTTATTTTCTTTGCCCTATCTCTAATTCCACCAGGAACAGCAGTTATTGCAGCCCATAATTCAGGTTCTTCTCTTTCAATTCTACCCAAATCTTTTGGATTTATACCATTCTTTTTTAACTGGGATTCAAACGCAGTATCGGAGTTAATTACTTTTAAACCGGATTGAGCAAAGGATGCTTTATATTTTCTATCTATACCAAATATTTCTTCAGCCGTAAAAGATTTTCCTGAATTATGAACAATTATGTCATTTTTTGTTATTTGGTAGTTGGAATTATCAAGAACAGTAATATCATATACTGGAACAGAACATTTACCTAAATTTGTTTTTCTTTTTAGTTTCATATATTTTTAACCTTCTGTTTTACATAAATATTGTTTTATTCTATTTTCGTAATTTTTAGTAAAAACAACATCACCGGCTTCAACCAATTTAATCAGCTGTTGAACACCAATTGAGCCGCAATCCACAATTTTATATTTTAAATTAATTTTTTTGCAAAATTTTGTAGCAACCTCTTTTTTTATTTTGTTTGTAGCTGTATTGAACAGTATTTTTGGTTTAATTTCAACATAATATTTATTAGATACTATAAAATCACCACAATAAGTGTGTTCTCTCCCATCTATACCGATATATTTAATTCTAAGGCCACTCTTTTCAGCTGGGACAAAACTTATATTAAATCTATTTAACACATTAACCATATAATTAAGTTCATGTAAGCTTCTAAAAAGTAATCCTTTATACCAGCCAGAAATACCAATTCCAGATTTATTTGGTGGTGTTTTACCATACATACCATTTAAAGTACCCACCATACGATGTCTATTTTTTTGTTCTATCGTAGCTGTTGTCCAATAGTTGTTAGAAATTTTTTTCTGAATATTTTTTATGATTTCAGATGATTCACTATCCGAATATCCTTTGTTAATCCAATACTCTTTACAAAAAATAGATCTTTTTTTGAGAAGTTCGGTTGGTAATAATTTATTTGCATCACCATTTTTTTTTGATAATCCGAAATTTTTGATTTTGCGTCATCACCATAAAAACCAAGTTTGGCCCAATAGTCAATGTGTCTTGGTGAATTGGTTTTTTGTAATTTATTTATAATGTCAACAGCTTCATCTGAATTAAATCCCCTATTTATCCAATATTTTATTTGGCATCTTGATAATACTTTACCAGATTCAGAAAATACATTTCTTATTTTTTTGTGAAATTCTGTTTTATTAATTGATTTTTTACTTAAAATTTCTATCAAACTATTTTCTAAATGTGTTGGTATTTTGTTTATATCAGTATATATATGTTCTTTTATATATGGTGTCAAATATTCTAATGAATTTATTTCAGCAAACACTTTATTATATTTTTTTATTATCATATATATAAATATGCAAAATTAAAAAATTTATGGGCGGGAGGACGTGTTAATTTTAATTTATTCAACCGCCAAATCTTTGGCAGAAACCCACTCACCATCTACATAAAATTTATGGTTTTCGGTACATCTTAATATCGTACCATCTTCAAATTCCAATTCTAACAAATCTTCGGTGTGAGTTGTAT
>OGWL01000046.1_pt1 | contig 17436 bp, 22 predicted proteins | sample 1576031 | NCBI WGS metagenome assembly OGWL01 (sample SAMN07581535, study PRJEB24739) | freshwater metagenome | place: Singapore | collected 2015-01
GTTTCCCAGTCACGATACTACAGGTGAGGCAAATTCAATTTCTGTATCTGAAAAAATAAATCTAATCAAAACATTAGCAAATAGTGATTTACCTAAAGAAAAAATAATTTTAGGAACTGGAAATACTTCTTTTGTAGATGCAGCTTTGCTGACCAAAACTGCAGTAGAAAATAAAATATATTCAGTTTTATTGTTACCGCCTTTTTACTATAAAAATGTTTCAGATGAAGGCGTTTATCAATATTATAAAGAAATTATCAATATTTTTAAATCAACAAATCTTAGAGTTTTTTTATATAATATCCCACAGGTAAGTGGCGTTACAATTACTATAGATCTTGTGAAAAGACTTAAAAAAGAGTTTTCAGACCTAATTACAGGAATAAAAGACAGTTCGGGTAATTTCGAAAATACTAAAAAATATAAAGAGATAAATAATTTTATTGTTTATCCAGGCAGTGAAAAATTTCTTTATGATGGGCTGCATATTGGTTGCGCAGGATGTATTAGTGCAACTACTAACGTAAATATTGAGGCAGCAAAATTAATAAATACTTTTGACAAAACAGAAGGAGTATCAATTAATAAAAAAATAAAAACCGTTAGAGATGTTTTTGAAAAATATCCCGTTATTGCAGCTTTAAAAGCTACAAAAATTAAAGAAGATAGTAACTGGTCAAATATTAGACCACCTTTGGTTGCTTTGAGTGATCAGCAAAGATCTAATTTAGTAAAAGATCTTAAAGATGTAAATTTTTCATAGATAATTAATTATCTATGATTTTTTCATTTTAATGTTAGTTATAATTTATCCTTATTTGACATAATATTTTTGTTTATTAGTAATGAAAACCAAGAAAAAAAATAAAAAAAAGTCATTTAAAAAAATCAAAAGTATAATCAAGAAAAAAGTAGTTAAAAAAGTATTTAACAAAAAAGTAATCAAAAAAAGTAAACCGGCTTTAAAAAAGAAAATTAAATTCAAAACAAGTATTAAAAGTATTAAACGATCTTTAGACAAAAGAAAAATTTCTAATAAGAAAGTAAAAAAATTAAAAAAGAAAAAAGTTAGAAAAAAAACCTCTTCAAAAAAATATAAGAAAATAAATAAGAGAATTAAAAAATCCTTAAAAAAAAGAAAGAATATAAGAGTTAAGAAAAAAAAATTAAAGATTAAAAAAATATCAAAATACAAAAATAATCTTTTAGATAAATTTGGCCTCTATATTAAAGATCAGTTTACTAATTTTTTTGGTTTAAAGTCTTATTTTAAAAATAAAATTCTTGCCTGGAAGGAAAATAGACAAAAAAAACAAATTAAGTTTATAAAGCAACAAGCTATTCAAAAAAACGTGAGCTTGAGTCTTTAAAGAAGCAAAATTTACGTGAGATTAATGAGCTTAAGAAACAGAAATTTCAATTTAATAAGCAATTACTTAAAGCGAAACAAATAGAGCTTCGTAATCTAGAAAGAGAACAAAAAGCTTTAGAAAAAAGAATTATTCTTGAACAAAAAGCACTTGAAAGAAGATTAGATTTACAACTCAAAGATCGTAAACGGCTTGAAAAAGAAAAAATATATCAATCAAGAAGTCAACTAAGAGCTTTAGAAGAGCGACTTAAGATTTTTAGAGAAAAAATACAAGAAATTAAACATAAAAGAAGAGAAGCAAAATTAGCTGAACTTGATGCCCATAGAAGAACAAGAGAAGAGGCTAGAGCAATATTAGATGCGCAAAAAAGAGAAAATGAAATTAAACAACAAGTTGTTGATAGATTAGAAAAGTATTCTAGAAATATGAAATCTATCGTATTTCAAGTTAATAAAAGATACTTAACAAAAAAAAGAGCCCCGCTAGCTTTTATTGATAATGTTGCAGAAAATGGTGAGTGTTTTATAAAGAATCAAGACACTCCTGATAATGATTATTTATTCTTACTTTATATTAAGGGAGAAAATGCTTCAGAGCGTTTAGTTAATGATATTTCATTAGAAGATAAAACTGATACTACTGAGACTAAAATTTTTAATCCCAAAAATGTTTTTGAGGCTTCAGATTATATGATTGATCGTTTAGCTTTATTATTTGAAAGAGAAAGACTAGACCTAAAAAAAGCCAGTTAACTAATTTAAATTTATTTGTGATTAAAAATTATAATAAATTAACCAACGAAAATAAAGGTTTTATATTTGGATTTGTTGGCATTCTAATATTCTCTCTTACACCTCCAGCAACAAAAATAGCATTAGGTCCTGATAATAATGCTCTAACACCTGAGTTTATAACTTTTGGAAGATCAGCATTAGCTGGAATAATGTCTTTAATATATTTATTTTTTTTTAAAAAAAAAAACCAAGCGTTAAATATATTTTTAATATTTCGATTGTAGCTTTAAGTTTATCAATTGGTTTTCCTTTATTTCTATCGTTAGGATTAATTCATTCTACATCAACTCATGCAGCAGTGATTTTAACTTTAATGCCATTGATGACCGCTGTATTTGCTTCATTTTATTTTAAACAAAAAGCCTCCTTAGGGTTTTGGATTTGTGCAATTATTGGATGTATTGTTGTTATTATTTACACATTAATTCATGGTCAAAGTGATAATCAAATTATAGAATTTTCTTATTCTGATATTTTATTTTTTATTTCAGTAATAGCTGGTGCAACCGGTTATGTTTTTGGTGCAAAACTTACAAAAATAATGGGTTCAGTTGATGTTATTTCTTGGGCTTTAGCTTTAGCAATGCCATTTCATCTTGCTCTTGCAGTTTATTATTTTCCAATAAAAGAAATTCCAACTATTTCTTGGATAGGATTTTTGTACGCAGCATTATTTTCTCAATGGATAGGTTTTTTTGCTTGGTATAAGGCATTAGATTTAGGCGGAGCGGTTCGTGTAAGTCAAATACAGTTGTTTATGCCTTTTTTAACATTCTTTTTTTCGATTATTTTATTGGGAGAGACTTTAGATTTTTTTACAATATTTTTTTCTATAATAACAATTTTATTAATTTATCTTTCACGAAAAATGAGTGTTAGAAATATTTAATTTATTTTTAAAGATACACTTCCAAGGCCTTTAATGCTTCCAGAAAAAATATCTCCTTTTTTTATAGGAATAATGGGAGTTGAAGAACCTGTGGTTACCCAAAAATCAAAACTTAATACCATATTATTTTTTCTTAATTCATTGAGTAGCCAAATTAAAGAATTAATAGGATTACCAAGAACAATCTTTGTATTTCCAGGATAATCTTTTTTAGCAGTTTTATTGGTTAAAACTGTTGGAGTAGATGTGATTTTTTTTAAACTATATTTTTTTAGTTTTCCTGCAACAAAGGCAACGTTTAATCCAAAATCAGAAATCATTCTTCCAAGGCAATCTATTGCTTTTAATTTCTGTCTAAAGCCAACAACCTCTATTGCAGGCGCTATTCCTATAATGAATTTGTTAACGTTTGATTTAGTAATTTTTTTATTAAAATTAAAAACCTCATTTTTAATCTTAAAAGCAACTTCAAGCTCAGCACCTATTAAATTTTTTTGAAAAGGCATTTTGCCTTTATTTTTATAGGTGCTTTCTTCATATAAATAAGAAAAGAAAGGTTTTTTTGCCTTTAGTTTTTTCCACATACTTTTATTTGTGGCTCCTGCTTTAAAACCAATAGGATTCCATAATAATTCCATTTCAGCATGTCTGCAGATTTGTGTTGCGATATTAGGATTGCTTATTAAAGATTTTGAAATTTTAGGTAAAAATTTTCTTTTAAATCTGGCGTCTGCAATCTTATCACCTAAAATTTCTATTTTTTTATTCAATTAATTACCTTTTTTTAGAATTACAGGAGATTGTGGACCCATTAAGTAGTCTGGAAGGATTGTTGAAATTTTTGGAAAATAAGTAATTATTCCAAGATAAACGACTAAAATTGTCATCCAAGGTAGTGCCCCTTTTAATACTTCAACGATTGTCATGCCAGTTATTCCACTCGTTACAAATAAATTAAGACCTACAGGGGGCGTTACCATTCCAATCTCCATATTTACAACCATAATAATTCCAAGGTGGATTGGATCTATTCCAAGTTTAATAGCAATTGGAAAAAATATTGGGGTTAAAATTAATAAAATTGCAGTAGGCTCCATAAAATCACCCGCAATAATTAAGATGATATTTACAATAATTAAGAACATCAAAGGAGAAAGACCTGCATTTAATATTTGCTCGGATATAATTTGAGGAATTCTTTCTGTTGTTAAAACATGCGCAAATAAAATTGCATTCGCAATTATAAACATTAACATCACAGTAGTTTTTGAAGCATCTACAAAGACATGGGGTAAATCTTTAAAAGTAATATCTTTGTAAACAAAAACAGATACAATTAGCGCATATACAGCCGCAACTGCAGCTGCTTCAGTTGGAGTAAATATTCCTCCATAAATTCCGCCCATAATAATTACTAAAAGAAGAAAACCTGGAATAGCTTCTTTTGCACTTATCAAAACTTCTTTAAAACTAGCTTTTTGTGATGCAGGTAATCCTGTAACTCTTGCATAAATATAAATTGCAATCATTAAAATTGCTGCAAGTAATAAACCTGGGATGATGCCCGCTAAAAATATTCTACCAACAGATTGTTCTGTAACAGCACAATAAACTACCATTACAATAGATGGAGGAATTAAAATTCCAAGGGTTCCTGCATTACACAGAATTCCTGCAGCAAATTTTTTAGGGTAACCAGCATTCACCATTCCAGCGATCATGATGGTTCCTACAGCTACGACAGTTGCAGGTGAGGAGCCAGAAACGGCTGCAAAAAAAGTACAAGCGAGCACAGATGCAATCGCAAGACCTCCTCTAATATGACCAACACATGCTACTGCAAATCTAATTAATCTTTTTGCAACACCACCTGTTGACATTAAAGTTCCACCCAAAATAAAGAATGGAATTGCCATTAAAGTATAATGTTCTGATGTCTCAAATAATTTTAATGAAAGAGATGCCAAAGAGTCTTTTCCAAAAAAGAATATTGCTAACATGCTGGAAAAACCTAAACTTATGGCAATAGGCATACCCATAAACAAAAATACAAACAAAGCAGTGAATAAAAAAACTGATGTCATTATTTAATCTTTCTTAGTCTTAAAGCTATCGATTGCATCTTTAGCTTCGTTAGCAAGTCCCAAAGTTGTTTGTTTTCCTGTTATAATTTTAAATAAAGCCTCAACAAATCTAAATATGATTAGGGCATATCCTAAAGGCATAACAATTCTTGGCATCCATTGAGGAAGCCACTTGATGTCTTGTGATAAAATTCCAACGGTATAAATTTTTAAAACATAATTATAACTGCCAATAAAGATAAATATTCCATAGATAATGCAAAAAATAGCAGCAATTATTGAAATATTTTTTTTAATTTTATCTGAGAAAAAGTTTATTAAGGTATCTACTCCAATATGAGCTCCAATTTTTACACCCCAAGAAGCTCCTAAAAATATTAACCAGGCAAAAGCAATAACAGTAAATTCCATTGCCCAGTGAATATTAGATTTTAAAACATAGCGAACAAAAACGTTAAGAACATTTACGGCCGTCATAGCCGCCAGTAAAAAAGCTATAAAATATTCTTCAAATTTTGGAAAAAATTTATTCAAGATGTATCCCCTGCGCAGAGTTATATCTGCGCAGGAAATAAAATAAAACTATTTTTTAACCGCTGGCTTTTCAGCTTTAGGTTGAGCAGGTTTGCTAGCAGCTTGTGCAGCTTTGATTAAATCAGCACCAATTTCTGGTTCAAATTGTTTGTAAACCGGTTGCATAGCTTTTTTCCATTCAGCTAATTGTGCATCAGTTAATTTTACAATCTTAGCTTTTCCTGCAGCTTCAATCGCAGCTCGTGCTTCGTCATTTTTCTGTTTTGCAATTTGGTTATTAAAAACAGTCGCTTCTGCCATTGCTTCAGTTAAACCTTTTTTAATATCAGCAGGTAAACCATTCCACCATTTAGCATTTACCACAACCATGTAATCTAAAATTCCATGGTTTGTTTCAAGAATTGTTTTTTGAACTTCATGAAACTTTTGAGAGTACATGTTTGAAAAAGAGTTTTCTTGTCCATCAACTACTCCAGTTTGTAAAGCTTGGTAAACTTCTGCAAATGCCATTTTTTGTCCATTAGCACCTACGCTCTTCATGATAGCTTCATAAACGTCAGATGCTTGGATTCTAAATTTTAAACCCTTTATGTCTTGAGGTAGTCTGAAGTCTTTGTTAGCAGCGAAATGTCTCATTCCATTTCCCCAATAATCAAGACCAATCAAACCTTTGTCTTCCATTGACTTTAGTAAAGCTCTACCTTCTTTAGAGTTTTCAAATCTTAAAGCAGCGTCAGCATCTTTAAATATGAATGGTAAATCAAATACTTGGATTTTTTTTGTATAACGATCAAATTTTGATAGTGAAGGAGCTATAATTTGAACGTCGTTAAGTAAAAGCGCTTCCATTTCTTTTGCATCACCAAATAATTGTGAGTTAGGAAATACTTGTACTTGAACTTTTCCTGGCAATTTTTTTTCAGCAAGTTCTTTAAATTTTAAAGAAGCTTGTCCTTTTGGTGTGTTTTCGGCAACTACGTGACTCAGTTTGATAACGATCGGAGTTTGTGCAGATGCAGAAAAACCAAATAACGAAGTTACAGCAACAAAAACAATTGCAGTAAATAGGTTAGTTATTTTTTTAAACATTTAGTTATTTTCCTTGTTTTGTTAATTTTAAAAGTGATGCAGTTTATCTAGACCCATAACGTTGACAAGTTTAAATATTCTAAGGTTTGAGTTTCTATTAGTTTGCATATATTATTAAAAAACGCTGAATTTGAGCCAAAAATATACTTTAACCATGAATATAAAGAATAAAAACTTAACTATTAATAAGTGTTATGTGAATGGAGCGTGGGTTGGTTCCAATAAAAAAATTAAAGTTATAAATCCAGCAACAGGGGCATTAATAGCAGAAGTTCCAAATTTTGGAAAACAAGAAACCATTAATGCAATTGATGCAGCAGAACTTGCATTTAAAACTTGGTCAAAATTTACAGCCCATGAAAGATCTAAAATTTTAAAAAAATGGTACGATTTAGTTATTGATAATCAAGATGATCTAGCAACGATCATGACAGCTGAGCAAGGAAAGCCTTTGAATGAAGCAAAAGGTGAAATTATTTATGCTGCAAATTTTATAGAATGGTTTGCTGAAGAAGCAAAAAGAGTTTACGGAGACGTTCTTCCAGATCCAATAAAAGATAAACGTATGATAACTCTTAAACAGCCCATAGGTGTTTGTGCTGCAATTACACCTTGGAATTTTCCAGCAGCAATGATTACAAGAAAATGTGCGCCAGGACTTGCGGCTGGTTGTACTTTTGTAATTAAACCTGCAGAACAAACACCCCTTACTGCAATTGCATTTGTAGTTCTTGCTGAACAAGCGGGATTTCCAAAAGGAGTTATAAATATAATAACAGGCGATCCTGAAGAGATTGGTAAAGAGATTACTTCAAATTCAAAAGTTAGAAAAATTTCATTTACAGGAAGTACTGCAGTTGGAAGAATTTTAATGGAGCAAAGTGCAAATACAGTAAAAAAACTTTCTTTAGAACTTGGAGGTAATGCTCCATTTATTGTATTTGATGATTGCGATATTGATGCTGCAGTTGAGGGATTAATGCTTGGAAAATTTAGAAATACAGGACAAGTATGTGTTTCTCCAAATCGAATTTATGTGCAAGAGAAAATTTATGATAATTTTATTAAGAAAGTTGTTGAAGTTATAAAAAAATTAAAAATGGGAGATGGTTTAAAAGAAGAAACCCAACTAGGCCCATTAATTGATGATGCTGCGATTGCAAAAGTGGAAGAACATATAAAAGATGCAGTTGAAAAAGGAGCAACTATTGAACTTGGAGGAAAACGTCATGCTCTTGGTGGCAGATTTTATGAAGCAACTGTTCTTGCAAATGTTAATAAAAGCATGAAGCTTGCAAATGAGGAAACATTTGGACCAGTGGCGCCATTTTTTAAATTTAAGACTGAGCAAGAAGTAATTGAACTTGCAAATAATACTGAGTTTGGACTCGCTGCATATTTTTTCTCAAAGGATATTGCAAGAATTTGGAGAGTGGCAGAAGCTATAGAGGCAGGAATGATCGGAATTAATACTGGAATTTTTGCAAGTGCCTACATGCCTTTTGGAGGAATTAAGCAATCTGGTATCGGTAGAGAAGGAGCAAAATATGGAATGGAAGAATACCTAGAGCTTAAAACTTTGTCATTTGGGAATATAAAATAATTTTATGAGTGAGATTTTTAATATTCCATCAAAAAAGGTTAAAGATTTTTTAAATAATAATTCAAATAGTATTGTTCTAGACGTAAGAACGGAAGAAGAATGGAATAGTGTTGGAAAACCTGATGCGGAGTCTTTAAACTCTAAAACATTATTTATTTCTCTTTTACTTGGACCTGATAGACAAAAAAATGAAAATTTTGTTAAAGATTTTATAGATAAAAAAATTTCTAAAAAAGATAATGTTTTAATTATTTGTAGATCAGGAGTTAGATCCATGGCTGCTGCAAAATTATTACAACAACAAGGTTATAAGAATCTAATTAATATTTCAGATGGCTTTGAAGGCAATCCTGCAACAGGTGAGGGCTGGAAAAAATCTAATCTGCCTTGCAAATAGTTATTTTTTATTATTATACCAATTGCCAATATTTTCATTTTTGATGGCTCCGATTGCTTCAATTGGTCTTGAATTTACAGTGTATTCAGAATGATCATTGGCATTTAATGTAGCTCTGATTTGATTAATTGGCTGAGTTAGTTTTTCATCTTCTATATGGTACCATTCAGAATAAACTCTATTTTTATTTCCATTAATATAAATGTGTGCGTGTCCTTCATTCATTACGTTTTCTTTATTAACTTTTTCAGGAGTAAATTTGAAATTCTTAGTAATTAATTGAATATTGTAACCAGACTTTGCATCTTTAATAACTCTAATATCTACCGAGGGGTAAGGACTCTTAGCCTCAATACTTTTGTGATTATGCTCTTTATTGTCTTTGTGTTGAGCAGCCACTTGTAGTGTAAGTAAAGATAATATTAATAAAAAGATATTTATAAACTTCATTTTTAAAATTCTATTATTTAAATTATTATATTACTTTGGGGCAATATGACAAAAAGATACAGCGGAAAATCATTAAAAGATCGCAGTTTTAAAAAAAAACCTAAGTTTAGCAAAAAGATTAAATCGTTAATTAAAAGAAATAAGTCTAATCTCTAAAATTTACAAATTCCATTGGCTGACCAATATCGATAGTTCTGATAGCCGCAATTGCTTCTTGCAAATCATCTTTTTTTTTACCATCGGCTCGCAATTCTTCTCCTTGAATTTTTACTTGGATTTTAAGTTTTAAACTTTTAACTTGTGCAATAATTTTTTTAGCACTTTCCTGGTCAATTCCTTCTTTTAATTCACTAATTTGTCTAATAGTTCCACCAGTTGCAGTTTCTGAATTTTTTATTTTAATCACTCTAGGATCAACTTTCCGTCTTATAAGATGTGTTTGTAGCAATTCATTAACTTGTTTGAGTTTTAGATTATCAGGAGCAAGAGTTGTGATTGTTTTATCTTTTCTTTCAATTGAAATGTTAAGACCTTTAAAGTCATAACGGGTTCCAATCTCTCTTAAACAATTGGCTAGAGCATTATCAAATTCTTGATAATTGATTCTGCTTACAACATCAAATGAGGGCATATTTTTTATTTAATTTAGAATAATTTATCAGATTTATTACTGAAGGAAAATGTAACTAAAAATATTTTTATTTTAATCTTCCAAATATCGCATAATCCTTGCATGATTTTTTTCAGTATATTCATCAATAGTATCTATAATCTTAAAGCCAATTCTTTTTGAATACTTTGCTTCAAATTTTCTACTAATAGTAATCCCTTCGTATTTATTTTTATTTTTAACAACACCAAAAAAATATTTTCCCTTTTCAAATTCTAATAAATCTTCATCCTCTGTGGTTTTCTTTGCTTTTGATTTTAGTAAATCAATAAGTGTATTTAATGTTTCCATTATTTAATTATTCCGATTTTTTTTTGTCTTAGAATTATAAATATACCACTACTAATAATAATTAATGAACCAAGAATCATATTAAAAGCAGGAATTTCATTAAATATAAAATAACCTAAAATTATACCAAAGATTATTATTGTGTAACGAAATGGTGAAGTGGTTGAAATATTTGCCGTTTTGATAGTTAAGACAGAAAAATAATAGCCAAGTGTTACAAAAATAGCTGAAAGAAAAATATAGATAAATATTTCTAAGTCGATAGGCTTATAGTTTAAAAATATTCCAAAACCAAAAAATACTGAAACTGAAAAAGAAGTAATAAAGACTATTTGCAAACTATCAAATTTATTTAAAAATTTTCTTGTAATCGTATCTCTTTGGGTAATGAAGATTGCTGCAATAAGAGGGTAAATAAAGGCAAAACCAAATTTTAAATTATTAGGATCAATAACAATAAGCACCCCAATAAATCCACAAATAACAGCTGTCCATCTTCTCCATCCTACTTTTTCACCAAGTATAAACGCTCCAGAAGCAGTAATTAAAATTGGCGCTAAATTCATAAGAGAATATAATTCTCCAAAAGGAAGATACATGAGTCCTAAAAAGAAAAAAATAGCAGCAATTGATTCTACTAATCCTCTTAAGTGCAAAGGTTTTGAGGTGATAACTTTAAAATTTAATTTTTTTTTATAATATAAATACAAACCTAGAATAGCCGTTGAGCAAATTCCTCTAATAAAAATTATCTCACCAAGTAATGTGATATCTTTGTAAAGAAAGAGAATATATTTTATGAAAGCATCATTAATGGAAAAGAAAAGCATGCATAATATCATGTAAAAAATACCCAAAAATTCATTATTTTTATTTTTAAAAATCATCCTTAGGTTGAGTATTTTATTTATTAATTGAAAACAAATTATAATTAGTATTTATTTCTTAAACTAACTAACAAAAAAATTTCAATGAAAATAGATCGTAGAAAATTTATGGCGTTTGCAGGAGTTTCAGCTGCTGTATTAGGTATGCCAAATTGGGCTTTGTCACAGTCAAAAGTAGTGTTTGATAATTTAAATATTTTTGTTCCAGCTGCACCAGGCGGCGGGTGGGATGGATTAGGAAGAGCAATAGAGGCCGCTTCCAAAGCAGCAGGATTAACTAATTCTATACAAGTAGAAAATGTTGGAGGAGCCGGAGGAATGGTTGGTCTTCCAAAATTTGTTAATGAAAAAAAAGCTCAAGGAAACACCATAATGATTGGTGGATCAGTAATGGTTGGTGCGGGAATTACAAATAAAAGTCCGGTAACTATTAAAGATGTAATTCCTATTGCTCGTTTAACGGAGGAGGCTGGAGCAATTGTAGTTCCAACTTCTGGAAAAATTAAAAATTGGAATGATTTTACAACAGCATTAAAAGCAAATCCAAAAGCTGTTTCAGTTGCAGGAGGTTCAGCAGGAGGAACAGATCACCAGTTGCTTGGACTTATAATAAAAGCTTTAGGCGGGAATGCAAAGGATGCTGCTTATGTTGCTTTCCAAGGTGGAGGACCTGCAAATGCTGCAATTTTAGGAGGACAGGTTTCAGCTGGAATTGCTGGTTACTCTGAAGTTGAGGAACATATAAATTCTGGAAAAATGAAAATTATAGCAGTTTCTGGTAACATAAGAACTCCAGGAGTGAATGTGCCAACTATTAAAGAGTTAGGTTTAAATGTTGTTGCTGCTAATTGGAGAGGAATTTTTGCTGCGCCAGGAGTTTCTGTAGAGCAAAAAAATAAAATTATAGATTATATAACCAAACTTAATAGTTCAGAACCTTGGAAAAAAACTTTAATTGAAAGAAAATGGACCAATGTTTTTTTAACAGGTGATGCTTTTCAAAAAGCTCTAAATGAAGACATTAAAAATACAGAGGGTATTTTAAAAGATCTAGGCTTAGCTTGAACGCTTTACGCTTTTCATTAGTACTAACATTTTTGTGTGGTCTTGCCATTTGGCAGATTACACAAATTCCAAAATCCACTCTTTATGATGCGGTTGGGGCATCATTTGTTCCAAAATTTGCTGTTGGAATATTTGTTTTTTTTGTAATTTTGTATATTTATCAGTCTTTAACACAAAAACTTCCAGACATAGCTAATGATAAAAATGAGAAGCCATTAAAAAATCCAATAAATCGTCTTAGTTATTTTTTGATTGGATTTTTATTATTTGTACTATTAGTTAAACCAATAGGCTTTATTTTATCAGGAACTTTATGTGGTCTTGGTATATCAAGATCGTTTGATACAAAAATATCAATAAAATCTTTAATAATTAGCTTTTTAATTGCAGCTAGTGTTTGGATTTTATTTTCAATTATACTTTCAGTTAATTTAGGTCCTGCTTTTTCATTAAAAATATGAATTATTTTGAACAGTTAATAAATGGTTTTGGAAATGCTTTAACACCTTCAATTTTAATTTATGGATTTGCCGGTTGTTTAGCTGGCACTTTGGTTGGCGTTCTTCCAGGAATAGGGCCTGCATTAACTATAGCTTTATTATTGCCGCTTACTTTTAAAGCTCCAGCTGTCGCTATGTTCGTTTTATTTGCAGGAATTTATTATGGAGGAATGTATGGAGGATCAACAACTGCTATTCTTCTTAATACACCTGGAGAGTCATCAAGTGTAGTTACCTCTCTTGAGGGAAATAAAATGGCAAAACGTGGATTAGCGGGTTCAGCTCTTGCAACGGCTGCAATTGGAAGTTTTGTTGCAGGAACAATCGGCACAATTGCTCTGACTTTTTTTGCTCCTATAGTGGTTAGTGTTGCTTTAACATTTGGTCCTGCAGAGTATTTTAGTTTGATGGTTTTAGCTGCAGTTTCGGTTACCGCTGTTTTAGGTAATTCAGTGGTTCGGGGTATGACTAGTTTAAGTTTGGGACTTATCATTGGTTTAGTTGGAATTGATCTTCAATCAGGACAACCAAGATTTACTTTTGGTGGAATTATGGAATTGTTAAATGGAGTTGAAGTGGTAGTTGCCGTGGTTGGATTATTTGCAGTAGGTGATGCATTATTTTTAGCATGGCAGGGAAGAGAAAAAAGTAAAAAGACTGTAATTATTTCTCCAAAAAATAAGTGGTATAATTGGATGACAAAAGAAGATTGGAAAAGAAGTTGGAAGCCTTGGCTTCGGGGTTCATTTTATGGTTTTTTTATTGGTGCATTGCCAACTGGAGGCGCAGAAGTTCCAACTTTATTAAGTTATTACACAGAAAAAAAACTTAGTAAAAAACCCGAAGAGTTTGGAAAAGGAGCAATTGAAGGAGTTGCAGGACCTGAGGCTGCAAACAATGCAGCTGCAGCAGGTGTGTTAATGCCATTATTAACCTTAGGCATTCCAACTTCAGCAACTGCTGCTGTATTATTGTCTGCTTTCGAGTCATATGGCATTAGACCTGGGCCTACGCTTTTAACTCAACAGTCAAATTTAGTTTGGACTTTAATTGCAAGTCTTTACATAGGAAATGTAATTTTATTAATACTTAATTACCCACTTGTTGGTATTTGGATAAAAATATTAAAAATACCTTCGCAATGGCTTTATGTGGGAGTGATTATAATTTCTTCAGCTGGTGTTTATGGTGCTGGAAGATCCTCTTTTGACTTAGCTTTATTATTCTTTTTTGGTCTTATTGGTTATTTTTTTAGAAGATTTGATTTTCCAGCAGCTCCTTTAATTATAGGCTTAATATTAGGTCCAATGGCAGAACAATCTTTAAGACAGGCTATGATTATAGGCATGGGTGAGTGGACAACTTTTGTAACAAGACCTATTTCTGGAACAATACTTTTTTTAGCATTAGTTTTATTTTTAAGCCCTTTTTTAATAAATTTTTATAGTAAAAGAAAAAAATTAAGGTAGTTTTAGATATTATGGGAAAAAGTCGCGACACTAGAAAAGAAAAAAAAAAACCAAAAAGTACAGCTCCAAAAGAATCTAGATCAAAAAAACAGTACTAAGTTTTAAAATTAGGCTTTTTTTTTAGTCGAATTCATTATAGGTAGTAGCTGAACCTATATGTGAGATTTTCATGCCCCAAGAAGCTAATCAAACTTCTAAAGTTAGAACTGGGCATATTTTTACTGAAGAACAAATTAATTCTTTAATTGAAAATGTTAAACAAAATAATTTTATTTCTGTTCGACAGTTATTAGATAAATACCATCCAGCAGATGTTGCAGATTTAATCAAAACATTACCTAGTGAAGTTCAGATAAAATTATTTAGCCATAAATCCGCAGATTTAAATCCTGAGGTCGTATTAGGTTTGTCGGATATTTTACAAAAAGAAATATTAGAACAGCTTTCACCGGATACGATTTCTTCAATTATAAAAGAATTAGAGTCAGATGATGCTTTTCAGATTATAGAAAATGTTCCTGAAGAATTTCAAAATCAGATTTTAAATAATCTCCCTCAAAAAGATCAAAATTTTTTCAGATTAGGATTAAAATATCCAAAAGACTCAGCTGCAAGAATTATGCAGCGAGAATTTGTAACCATTGATTTAGATTGGACTGTTGGTCAAACGATGGATTTTTTAAGAGATTCAACAGATTTACCAGAACAATTTTTAGAAATTTTTGTTGTAGACAAAGAAAGAAAGCCAATTGGTAACGCATCTATTTCAAATATTCTAAGATCAGATCCAAATACAAAAGTAAAAGACTTAATAGCAGAAAATAAAACTTTTATTCCAGCAGATCTTGATAAAGAAAAAGTTGGTAATATTTTTACTCAATATAATTTAGTTTCAGCTGGTGTTGTTGATAAAGACCAAAAATTAATTGGAGTGATCACAGGAGATGATGTTGTAACAATTGTTAAAGAAGAAGCCGTTGAAGATGCTTTAAGATTAGGGGGTATTGGAGCTGCAGAAGATATAAGTGATAATCCTGTAGAGACATCTAAAAATAGATTTTTATGGTTGTTTATTAATTTAATTACTGCAGTTTTAGCTTCATTTGTTATTGGAATTTTTGAAAACACAATTCAAAAAGTTATTGCTCTTGCAGTCTTAATGCCAATTGTTGCATCGATGGGAGGAAATGCTGCAACACAAACATTAACTGTAACAATTCAATTAATCGCTTCACAACAATTGAATGTAAAAAATGTTATGAAAATTATTAATAGAGAAGTTGTAACTGGTTTGTTAAATGGATTAGTATTTGCAGCAATTACTGGAGTTTTTGTTTATTTCTGGTTTCATGATTTAAAAATAGCCATTCTGATTGGTGCAGCAATGATTGTAAATTTAACTGTAGCCGGTTTGGCTGGAATCGCTATCCCAGTAACATTAAATAAAATGAAGATAGATCCTGCAGTTTCAGCAACTGTTTTTGTAACAACGGTTACGGACGTTGTTGGGTTTTTTGCATTTCTTGGAATAGCAAGTTTATTTGTCTAATTAATATTATTTTTAAATAATAGTTTAGAAAGATCCTTGGATTTTTTTAAACAATCAAAAATAATTTTCAGACTTTCTTTAATATCTTTTTCTATAGACCATGGAGAATTAATTATAAACAAACCGCTCCCTTGCATTCCATTACTAGAATTATCCGTAATCATTTCTATGTGAGATAGATTTTTATAATTTTCTTTTAAAATATTTAGAATAAATGATTCAGATTTTTTATTATTTAATACAGGATACCAAACAATATAAACTCCAAGTGGAAATTTTTTATAACAATCTAATAACATTTTTGAAGCCTTTTCATATTCATCTTTAAGTTCATATGATGGATCAATTAATATTACTGCACGTTTTTCTTTTGGAGGTAATAGTTTTTTAAGTTTTTTGTAACTATCTTCATTTTCAATGACCACTCTTAAATCTCCTTCAAAGTTTTTTTTAAGATTTGAAAATTCTGTAGAATGTAACTCAAGTAAATGAAGCTTATCTTCTATTCTTAAACTTTTAGCAGCAAGATAACATGAGCCCGGATATATTTTAAGTTCAGTATTGAAGTTTATTGATTTTACTAAGTCTAAATAATTTTTTAAAAAAAAATCATTATTTTTTATTCTTATTATTTTATTGATACCTTCTAGATATTCTTTATTTTTTTGCATGTAAGCATCAGAGATAAAATATTTTCCAGCACCTGCATGAGAGTCAATGTAGATAAAATTTTTGTTTTTTTTTTTTACGTAATCTAAAACATAAAGAAGTATAAAATGTTTTAAAACATCAGCTGAATTTCCAGCATGATATCCATGCCTATAGCTCAACATATTAAATAAGTTTTTGTATTTTTTTTATAGTTTCAGTTAAGTGAGATTTTTTATAAGGTTTTCCTTTTACAACCCAAACTGAAAGAGGCCATGAGCTATCTTTTTTATGTCTTGCAATTATATGGATATGTAATTGAGGAATGATATTTCCGATTTTTTCTACGTTTAAATTAAAAGCCTTAAAAGTTTTTTTCATAACTCTGCTGCAATAATCAATTTCTTCCATTAATTTTATTTGATCTTTTTTATTTAAATCTAGTATTTGTCTAATATTTTTTCTTTTTGGAATAAGAATGAGCCAAGGAAATTTGGCATTATCCATTAATCGTACGTTACATAAATTCAAGTCCGCAACAGAATGAGTAGTTTTGAGTAATTTTTTGTGTAATTTAAACATTTAATTAAATTAAATAACTATTTTGTTATGGATTTAAAGAAAATTAATCAAAAGATTAAAAACTTTGTAAAAGAAAGAGACTGGGATCAATTTCATTCACCTAAAAATCTATCCATGGCTTTATCGGTCGAAGCCTCAGAGCTTGTGGAAATCTTTCAATGGTTAAAAGAAAGTGATTTAAAAAAAGTAGATAAAGAAAAAGTTGCAGATGAGATTGCTGATATATTCTTTTATTTATTACGAATTTCTCAAAAAATGAATATTGATATTGAGAAAAGCTTTTACGCAAAATTAAAAAAAAATGTTATAAAATATCCAATCTCTTTATCAAAAGGAAATAGTCAAAAAAGATGATGAAACAAATAATAAAAATATTAGTTTTTACACTTTTACTAGTAAATAGTTCTTTTGCTCAACTTTCAAAAGTTCAAATTGAAATAGGAACTAAAAAATTAATTGCTGACCTATCGTGACTGGGAAACATGACCTATATCGTGACTGGGAAACAGATCGGAAGAGCACACGTCTGAACTCCAGTCACTAATGCGCATCTCGTATGCCG
>OGWL01000048.1_pt1 | contig 17152 bp, 21 predicted proteins | sample 1576031 | NCBI WGS metagenome assembly OGWL01 (sample SAMN07581535, study PRJEB24739) | freshwater metagenome | place: Singapore | collected 2015-01
TTTTTCAAGCAGAAGACGGCATACGAGATGCGCATTAGTGACTGGAGTTCAGACGTGTGCTCTTCCGATCTGTTTCCCAGTCACGATATATGTCCAGCCACACACACATCAATTTTTTTTGTGGGTATTGATTGACCAGAACTGCGGAACAACATCGCCGACTCGGAACCCAAAAGTCGGCGCAACTTCCGTCGCGTGATTCGTTGATTCCGTTGCCAATGGCAGACGTTCCACCAGCACCGATTCGGCCACTAGAAGGCGCAGGTCTGGAGCTTTGGAACCGCGTCTGGGGCATGGGTCGCTCTTGGTTGAGTCAGACCACCGACATCGATTTGTTGCAAATGGTCTGCGAACAAAGCAACGAGCGAATCGTCTTGATGAGTTTGCTCGACGAGACACAGAGCACCGAACATAGGAAAGCACTGCGCGAACTGGAACGAAACATCGTCGCCAACCTTCAGCTTCTCGGCTTCACTCCTCTGGACAGGTCGAGATTGGGTGTTGCCGAAGTGATGAAGTTGTCCAAGGTCGAGGAGCTGCGAGCCAAGCACCAGGCTTCATAACGTGTGGCCACCAAGCATCCTCACCCCAGTCGACGAGGCAGCACTAGAACTAAGCGATGGGCCATTCGTGGTCGACTTCGCAAACACCTTCTGCCGCCAGACCAAGGACACAGTCGCCGGTGGTGCTGGTCAATACCTGACGATGCGAGATTGGCAGCAGCAACTACTTCGCCACATCTTCGCCAAAGACCCGCAGACTGGCCGCTACAAGCACCGCATCGCAACCGTCTACATGGCGCGAAAGAATGGCAAGTCCGTTCTGGGTTCAGTGGTCGCTTTACATTCTTTGATTTACGGCCCACTCGGCGGCGAGGTGTATTCATGCGCCGCAGACAAGAATCAGGCCAAGATCGTCTTCGAGACGGCCAAGCGGATGATCGAACTCGAGCCAGAACTCAATCGTCTGGCCCGCGTCTATCGAGACGTCATCGAGGTTCCATCGACCGGTTCCATCTATCGCGTGTTGTCTTCAGAGGCTTACACCAAGGAAGGCTTGAATCCTTCTTGCGTCGTGGCAGATGAGACACATGCTTGGCAGAACTCCGAACTCTGGGACGTTCTCGCCCTAGCTTCAGGAGCTAGGGAACAGCCACTCATGCTTTCCATCTCCACCGCTGGAGTGAAGACCGACACGACAGGTCAAGACTCCGTCGCATATCGGCTCTTCCAATATGGCCAACGCATCTCCACCGGGGAAGTCCAAGACGAACAATTCTTCATGGCCTCATGGACGCCACCACTTGATGCCAAGCACGATGATCCGAAGACATGGGCTATGGCCAACCCGGGACTAGGTGACCTGAACTCTCTCGAAGAGTTCGAGTCAGCAGTCCTGCGAACACCCGAATCTGAGTTTCGTATCAAGCGATGCAATCAATGGGTGTCAAGCCAGACGGCATGGCTACCGAGTGGGGCTTGGGAATCCTGTCTTGAGTCAGTCGACCTAACCGAAGAGACTGAAATCTGTCTCGGTTTCGATGGTTCATTCTCGAACGATTCGACGGTCGTCGTCGCAGCCACCACAGGCGAGAAGCCTCATGTCTTTCTCATCAAGGCGTGGGAGAAGCCGCCTCACATCAAGGATTGGCGAGTCGACATCTACGACGTCGAGAACACAATTCGAGATGCCTGCAAACGATTCAAGGTTCGTGAGGTCGTCTGCGATCCGTTCCTCTGGTCTCGGACGATTCAGACTTTGGGTGATGAAGGTCTGCCGATGGTGGAGTATTCATCCGGCAGCCCCGCCCGCATGGTTCCCGCGTGCAAGAAGTTCTATGACATGGTCACTCAGAACAGATTGACACAGGACGGCAACCAGATTCTCGCTAGACATCTTTACAACGCGGTTCTAAAGATTGACCAGAAGGGGCCGCGAATCACTAAAGAACATCGGTCATCACCACGCAAAATCGATGCAGCTGTGGCAGCCATCATCGCTGTCGACAGAGCCACCCTGCGAGTCGAGAAGCCAGAAGAGGCCATCGTCGGGTTCTTCGCCGTCTGATTGGAGCCGGAATGAAGTTTGCAAGTCTGTTACAACTAGCAGGACTCGGTCTAGTCGGCTTTGGAGTGTTCACACTCTCGATTCAAGCTGGAATCATCCTCAGCGGAATCTTCCTTGTCCTAGTTGGATACTCATTGGAGAGAAGTGCTTAGAAACCTATTCGAGAAACGCGCAATCAGTTTCCAGACCATTTGGGGTGCAGGTGGTGACGTCTTTCGTTCGACTTTGGCTGGCCCTGTCATCGATGAGACCACCGCGCTCAGGATCGGAACGGTCTATGCGTGCATTCGTCTTATTTCTGACTCTATCGCAACTCTCCCGACAGACACCTTCGTCAGAATCTCAGGCGAGCGTCGAGTCTTTAGACCACGACCAGCTTGGGTAGACGACCCGGACGTCGATGCGGGTGTGAGCCGCATCGAACACACTCAACAACTGCTCATCTCTCTACTGTTGAACGGAAACTCATTTACACGAATCTTCCGTGACAATGCAGGAGACGTCGCTGCATTGACAGTCCTGAATCCGACCAAGGTCGAGGTTCAACGTAATTCAGAGACGCGCCAGATCCAATACATCTACGACTACAAAGAAGTCATCGCAGCCGAGGACATGATTCACCTCACCGAGTTGAGACTGCCTCAAGCACTTCGCGGCGAATCTCGAATCTCGCTCATCAAGGAAGAACTTGGATTATCCGCCGCCTTGGCGGTATTCGCCCAAAGATTCTTCGCAGGTTCCGCCAACCCGGCAGGCATCATCGAGGTTCCGACCAACATCACACGCGAACAAGCGGTCGATTTGGTCAATGCCTTCGATGCTTCACACAAAGGTCTCGAGAAGACCCACAAGACCGGAGTCCTCTTCGGTGGTGCGAAGTTCAACCAGACACAAGTCGACAATGAGACGTCCCAGATGCTCGACTCTCGAAAGTTCAGCGTCGAAGAGATTGCAAGAATCTTCCGCGTCCCGCTATTCATGCTCTCCTCATCAGCGACGGCGGCTCAGGGTTACAACTCAGTCGAAGCTCACGGCATCTCATTCATTCGCAATACCCTTCTTCCTTACATCACCCGAATCGAACAGGCTTACTCGAGACTCTTACCTGCTGGCGTCTTCCTTCGATTCAACGTCGATGCCTTACAGCGTGCAGACATACAGACTCGCTTTAGTTCCTACTCACAAGGAATCCAGGCAGGCTTCCTTACGGTCAACGACGTTCGCAGACTTGAGGATCTTTCGGCCGTCGATGGTGGCGAGATTCTTCGCGTGCCATTGGCCAACGTGAACATCGAGGCAGCATCACTTCAAGAGATGAACATCAAGACCCAGATGGCACAGCGATTGGTTCTCGCTGGCTACGAACCGGGGGCGGTCTTAGCAGCATTAAACATGCCAAGAATCGAACACAGTGGCGTTCCTTCGACGCAGCTGCAACCACTGGCTCAACTCGACCCAGAGAACCCGACGGAGCTTTACCGACAATGAGTTACGGCAAACCACGACCAATGCCAAGGCCAAGACCCAAGCCCAAGGGTCGCTGATGCCCTACGCAGTCAAGACAGGTGTCGCTGGATGCTCAGGTTACGCAGTCGTCAAGACCAGTGATGACTCGATCATGGGTTGCCATGAAACCGAAGAAGATGCGAACAAGCAACTCATCGCAATCAACATCGCTGAATATGGCGAGGCATCACGAGCGTTGCCTAACGAATTAGTCGAAGGCGACTTCGTCGAGTGGACGATGGGCGGCGAAGGATTCGTCGGACGTATCGAACACGTTATGAGAGACGGCGTGCTCGGTGTCGTCGGCTCGGACTTCTCAATCGAGGCAAGCCCGGAAGACCCTGCTGGTTTGATTCGTATCTTTCGTGAGACTGATTCCGGTTTCGAGGAAACAGAGAGCTTAGTCGGAATGAGATTCTCGCAACTCACCAAAATCGAACCACTTGAGGATTCAAGGCAAGTTGATTTGTCAGCACCGACCTACATGCGAGCCGCAGCTCGAAGAGGTCTTCAGTATTACGCCGACGGATTGGCCGGTGATGGTCTAAGACCAGCTACCGTCCGAGAAGCACGCTTGATGGCGGAAGGCCAAGTCTCACTCGATAAGTGGAAACGACTTGGAGCTTGGGTTGCGCGTCATCGAGTCGATTGGGAAGGTGTTCCACAGAACTCAGACCCATCCAATGATGACTTCCCCGGCCCTGGAGCTGTGGCGGCCTATCTCTGGGGCGTAAATCCAACCAACCCTAGATCGGCACAACAAGTCATCAACGTTGCAGAACGTAAAGTGGCAGTGGCTGAGGCTGAGGCTGAGGCTGAGAGAAGTCTGTCTGAGGACTACGAATGGACGGATGTCCAAAACATCCTCTATGAAGTATTAGAGGAAATAACCGACGAATATGGAATGTTCAATCAATCCATCGATGGTAACGGTGCTCATTACATCGCCAACAATCCTTTCGCGGAACAAGGAATGGCCTGCTCGAATTGTGCCTTCTATGAAGGCCCCCAAGCTTGCGAGATAGTTTCAGGACAAATCGCACCAGGCGGACTATGTAAGTTCTGGATAATCCCTGCTTCATTATTGAAGGCAGAGCGTCAACTTGGAGCTTCTACTCCGGCCCCTAAGGAAGACCAGATTCAAGGCAGTCAGACCAATCCTGCTGGTTCTGCGGCAGGTGCGGCAGGTGGTATCGAAATATCCGAAGCCACCGAGACTGGTCTTCGCAACAGAGTTACTGAACACAACGACGCGATGGAGAAGGACAGCAGACCGGTTTGGACTCGCGTCACGTTAGGTCAAGTCAAAGCCGTGTATCGAAGAGGCGCTGGAGCCTATTCAGTCTCTCATCGACCTGGAACCACTAGAGCACAGTGGGCATTCGCTCGAGTTAGGGCCTATCTCTACTTGGCGCGAACAGGCAGTCCACAGAATGCCAACTACACGACAGACAACGACCTACTGCATCCAGACCATCCACGTTCCACAAGGAAGAGGAGCTATGACCCAACAGATTGAGACTCGAACGGTCGAGATGACCGACTTCGAGATTCGTCAAGTCGATGACGACTTGCCCTATGGAATGAGTTTCAGCGGATATGCCGCCGTCTTCGACTCTCCATCACAACCGTTGCCATTCACCGAAACCATTCGCGCTGGTGCTTTCGGAAAGACATTGAAGTCTCGCAACAACGTCAAAATGCTAATCAACCACGACCCAGGCCGTGTTCTTGCATCGACCCGAAGTGGAACCATGCGTCTAGCTGAGGATTCCAAAGGTTTGATGGTCGACGCTGACCTACCTCCGACCACTGACGGTCGGGATATGTCAATCCTCCTAGCTCGTCAGGACATCTCACAAATGAGCTTCGGATTCTCGGTTCCTCCGGGTGGAGATTCTTGGTCAGATGACGGCAAAGTTCGTGAACTTCGGCAGATTCGTCTACACGAAGTCTCGATTGTCTCGTTCCCTGCCTATGAGGCGACATCAGCTCAAGTCCGTTCACTCGATAAGTTGGCCGAGCTGACCAAGACCGATGCTGATTCACTCTCGGAGGCGATGACCATGCTCGAGACTGGTCAGCCATTGACCGCAGACAGAGCAGACCTTCTAAGCGAAGTAATCGACAAACTGCGTGTCCAACAGAAGCAGGATTTGTTGGACTTGAAGCAGAAACACTTGGACTTACTAGCCAAGTTCTAAGGATTCCAAGGGCAGCGGAGCCGCGTTCTTGGCAGCCGATGTGGAGCCACTCGGCAAACCTGCAAACCACACACAAACAAACGAAAGGACAAAAACTCTTATGCAGAGTTACGTTCAGCGACAGATCGATGAGCGTCAGAAGGTTTGGCACGAAGCCAAGGCACTTCTTGACGGCGCATCAGCGGAAAGCCGCGATCTGTCCTCAGAAGAGTCGGCTACCTATGACCGGCTAATGAGCGAACTAGACAATCGCGCTCGCGTGATTGAGCAGTTCAAGCAAGACATGGAACGTGAGGAGTCACGCTCTCAGGCCATCGCTGGTCTCGAGGCTCAGGCTCGTCCGTTAGAAGACTCAAGCGTCCAGACCGATGCAGATGTTCTCCGCGCTCTTATGAGTGGCGAGCGTCGTTCGGCCAAGTTCGAGAGTCGCAACACCCTCACCAAGAGCAGCACCGGTGCTCCGGTTCCGACCTCGTTCTATGACAAGGTCGTCGCCATCTTGACCTACATCTCTCCATTGATGGATGCAGCAACCAAGATTCGCACCGCGTCAGGCGAAGTTCTGCAGATTCCTGCAACTTCTTCTCCTGGCACTGCTTTAATCAAGGCTGAAGGAGCTGCTATCGTCGAAGGCGACCCAGTCTTCACGGCACTTTCCTCGAACCAGTTGTCATCGTTTAAGGCGAGCCAACTGCTTCAGGTGTCACGAGAACTTATCTCTGACTCCGGCCTGTCTGGCCCCGACCTTCTTGGCTTCTTGGCCGAGCAGATTGGAACCAGCATGGGTGTCCTAATCGACAACAAGTTGACCCTTGGCACTGGAACGGTGGAGCCAAACGGAATCGTCCCGGCCGCAGGCTCGGGCGTTACCGGTGGCACTTACGCACCAACGGCCGATAACTTGATCGATTTGGTCTACTCGGTGAACGCTGCTTACAGAAACAGACCAGCAGTGGCATTCTTGGCCTCGACTTCCGCAATCCAAGCGATTCGCAAGTTGAAGACCACGACCAACGAATACATCTTCGAGCCGAATTACCAAGTCGGACAGCCGGATCGTCTTCTCGGTTATCCGCTTTACGAGTCGACTCAGATGGCAGCAGTTGGTTCAGCAGCGAAGTCAGTTATCTTCGGTGACATGAGTCAGTTCTACATCCGCGAAGTTGGCGCGATGGAGTTGGCCCGCAGCGATGATTTTGCATTTTCTACAGACCTTGTAAGTCTGCGTGCAACTTATCGTTTCGACAGCCGATTGATTCAGACCTCAGCTGTCAAATACTTCATCGGGGTTGCCTCCTAGTAACTCCTGATGATTAAGTGTGGGTCTGCGTGAGCGCAGGCACGCAGACCCACTCATCCTGCGCTACCTGCGAACCTGCGAGGATGAATTGAGCAAACGTGCAAATAAGCATCAAAGGAATCTTGGTCGAGCTGCCGAGCCAATACGCACTCGAACTAATCAGACTGGGAGTGGCGACACCCCCAGAACAAGCGGTGGCGGATCCAAGGGCCGCATCGCAATCTATTCCAACTCACCTTGGGCACCGACTGGATACGGCCAACAAACAGCACAACTGAGCAAATATCTCAGCCAGGATGGTTACGCAGTAAGCGTCATCTCAAATTATGGTTTGGAAGCCACATCTACGGATTGGCAAGGAATCCGCATCTATCCGCGTGGATTCGACGCCTACTCAAACGACGTCATCTCGGCTCATGCGAGACATTGGTTCGAGCAAGAACCAGACGTCCCTAATCTTCTCCTGACTCTCTATGACGTTTGGGTAATCAAGAACCCATCACTCAAAGAGTTCAACGTGGCCTCGTGGGTTCCAATAGACCACATGCCGATTCCTGTCGAGGTTCTCAAATACTGTCGACAAGACTTCGTCCATCCGATTGCGATGTCTAAGTTCGGCAGTGACCAACTGACCAAGCACGATGTCGAACACAGCTACGCTCCACACGGCATTGAGACCATCTATCGTCCTACCGAGTATTACCAGGACGGAGATGAGAAGACCTATCCCCGCGACTTCATGGAAGTCGGCAAGGATGACTTCGTCGTCACAATCAATTCAGCAAACAAGGGCATCCCGCCACGCAAGGGATTCGCTGAGATGTTCTTGGCTTTCAGTCTCTTCGCAGCTGACAAGCCCGACGCGAAACTCTATGTCCACACAGAACGCGACGGAGCAGCTGGTGGCATCAGACTGTTGGATTTGATGAAGTCGGTCGGTTTGACCGACGACAAGGTCAAGTTCGTGAATCAATACGCCATCCGCAGCGGAATCCCACCGCAGCTTCTTGCGGCCATCTACACGACCAGCGATGTCTTTTTATGCACGAGCCTCGGTGAAGGTTTCGGGATTCCTGTCATCGAAGCCGCAGCCTGTGGCACGAAGGTCATCGTCACCAATGCCACCGCACAGCCTGAATTGGTGGGTGAAGGTTGGCTAGTCGACGGTCAACCTTGGTGGGATGCTTTGCAGTCGAGTTGGTGGGTCATACCCAACGTCCAAGAAATCGTCTCAGCATTAGAAGAGGCATACCTCAAGCGAGGGCGATCAGAGACTCAGATTCAACACGCCGCCGAATATGAAGCCAGCAACGTCTATCGCAACCACTGGCAACCCATCATCGAGAAACTATTGAAAGGTCAAAATGGCAATCACGAACGGATATTGCAGTCTAAGTGAAGTAAAGTCTGCTCTTCGTATCACCGACTCCGTCGATGACTCGTTGTTGGAAATGGCTGTCGAATCAGCTTCCAGACTGATCGATGGATTCACCAATCGACTCTTCTACAACGACGGCACAGCGACTCGTTACTTCGTGGCGCAATCTGACACCCTGCTCTATGTCGACGACATACCCGGGACGACCGCTGGAACGGCAATAACGATCCAGACGTCTGATGATGGAATCACCTTTGATACGACTTGGTCATTTACTGATGGTGATTACCAGCTAGAACCACTCAACGGCGTCGCGGATGGCATCGACTTCTCGTTCTATCGAATCCGAGCCACAGAGAACTATTACTGGCCGACATTGGGCATGGAAGCTCTAATCAAGATAACCTCACCTTGGGGTTGGGCTGCTGTGCCGATAGCCATCAAACAAGCCACCGTCATCCAAGCCAGTCGCATCTTCTCGAGACTCCAATCTCCCCTGGCTGTGGCCGGCTTCAACGAATTGGGTGTCGTTCGGGTGACTCGTTATCTCGACCCAGATGTCGAACAGCTAGTCATGCCTTTCAGGAAGATGAGGCAAATCTCCTAATGGCTGACCTGTCACTTCTGCGAGCAGGATTATCGACCAACCTCGCTACGATTAATGGACTTAGAGCGACGGCCACGATTCCTGACAATCCGACCCCACCGCAAGCGGTAGTGATACCGCAGTCCATTTCCTATGACACAAGTTTCGGCAGAGGCACATTCAACACTTTCGAGTTTGTTGTGACTCTGCTGGTTGGCAGAGTCGACGCACGCTCTAGCCAAAACGCGCTGGATGCTTACTGTGCAAGCACCGGAAGTGCGTCAATCAAGCAAGCAATCGAAAGCGAGAGGACTTTAGGTTCTGCCGCTTCCGACTGTCGAGTCACAGGTCTTCGAGGCATTTCGCCTTTGACGATCGGTGATGTCACTTACCTGACCGCAGATTTCGCGGTCACGGTCTACGCATAACGAAGGAGCACAAGTGGCAAAGTATGTTCTAGTTAATCCAAAAATCAGCATCGGCACCGCAGACTTCTCTGGATTCATCGCTCAAGCAACCTTGACCGAAGAAGCCGATGACATCGAGACGACTTCCTTTAGTTCTGACGGTAGCAGGACTCGAGTGGGTGGCCTCAAATCTGCGACGGTGACTCTGGCCTGGCATCAGGATTTCGCTGCTGGTTCAGTAGACGCAACCCTCGAGCCTCTCGTCGGTTCGCTGGCGACCGTAGTCATCAGTCCCGCAGGAACCGCAGCACCAAGCCCAACAAGCCCTCGCTATACGGCGGTCTGTGTTGTGACCCAGTACAGCCCAATCGATGGAGCAGTCGGGGATCTGGCCACGTTCAACGTGACCTGGCCTGTCACAGGCGCAGTCAGCAGAGCAACGGCTTAACATGAAACTGTCCCTGCGTGTTGTGCCTGAAGATGGTGAAGCACAAGTCGTCGAAGCAGCGGCAAAGGATTTTGTCGCCTTCGAGGACAAATACGACCGAAGCATCTCGTCGTTCTCAAACAATCTCTATTATCGAGACATTTGCTTCCTCGCGTGGCACGCTGCCAAGCGAAAGAAGCTGACGACTCAGGACTTCGAGAAATGGTTGGACTCAATCGAAACCGTCGAGCTTGTCGAGGGTGGCGATTCAATCCCCCACTAGGGGCCGAATCTGCACACTGGTTGATTTCGGCCCTATCGGTTGAAACGGGAATTGCTCCGTCAGTGCTTCTCGAACAGTCCCCACGTTTCATCGTCACGATGTTGAAATACATCAAGTGGCGCAACTTGGAACAAGTGAATACAGCGAAAGGTCGGCGCGGATGATTCGATATGAAGCAAGACTCCAAGGGGCTCAAGAGGTCGTAAAGATCCTTGGGAAACTAGAGCCTGACTTCGCTCGAGACGCCCGCGCCGAACTTCGTTCCATCGGACAAGATGTCATCAGCAAGGCTCGGATGTCCATTCCTCCTGAACCACCCTCGGAAGCAAGTGCCATGAGTGGTTGGACGAACAAACCTGCAATCCGAGCCAATCGCAACCGAGTCAGATCTGGTGGCTTTCCGCCTTACAACAAGGCTCAGATCGCTGCTGGAATGGCCGTCGGCCCATTGTTCAGTCGATCAAGTGGTTCAGTCGATCGTCGAGTGATAACTCTGAAGCAGAACGATGCGGCAGGCATGATCTACGAACGTGCCGGGTCGATGAAATATCTGCGAAAGCCGACTGGTCGTCGTTTCGTGGAGAACATCCAACAAACGACTCAGCCTCAATACAAACAACTCCGACTGCTCGGACGAGTAGCCAATAACAGCATGGGCCGTAATCGGGCCAAGATTTTGGAGATAATCGAAAGCGTCCGCAAGGATGCAACCGAATCTCTTGACAGACTTGCAAGAACTAAAGCTCAGGGAAGGTAAATGGCACTAAATCCAGTAGTCATCGGAATTGGCACTGAGTTTGACCCCAAGGGCATCAAAGAAGCCATGCGTCAAGTTGGTGACTTCCAGAAGAAGAACCAGACCCTAAGCGAGAAGTTTAAGCAGACCGAACGTGGCTTCCGCAACGTCGGACTAGCCATGACCGCCGTCACCGCTGGAATCGGTTTGGCCATCAAAGGTGCGGTGGATGCTGCCATCGAATCTCAAAAGGTGGCCCGCGAGACCGAAGCTCTTATCAAGACCACTGGCGGTGCTGCCAACGTAACTGCCAAGGAAGTCCAAGCCTTATCCGATGCTCTCTCATTGAAGATCGGTGTCGATGATGAGGCCATCCAATCTTCACTGAATATGCTCTTGACCTTCAAGCAGGTTCAGAACGTCGCTGGTGAAGGTAATGACATCTTCAACCAGGCAGCCGCGACCATCCAAGATATGGGCGCGAAGTTCGGGAATGCTGAAGCTTCTGCCATACAACTAGGCAAGGCATTAAGTAACCCGATTCGTGGTGTCACTGCCCTGCAACGCGTGGGAATCAACTTCACGGAATCCCAACGCGAACAGATCAAAGCTTTGGTCGAATCAGGGAATGTCCTCGACGCTCAGAAGATAATTCTCGCTGAGATTCAATCTCAGGTCGGCGGGACGGCCGAAGCGACTGCCAATGGGTTCGATAAAATGCGTGTGGCAGTAGATAACGTCAAAGAAAGATTCGGTGAGATATTCCTCCCGGTCTTGGAAGCGTTCACAAACTTCGTCACGAATCAAGTTCTGCCCAGGATTCAGGGTCTCATAGACCGATTCAATTCTTTGGACGATGGAACCAAGCGAATCATCGCAGTCTTCGCGGCAGCAGTAGCAGCTACCGGCCCACTGTTGATAGCCATTTCTCTAGTGATGACCGCAATCCGCGTGGGTCTATCCTCAATTCGCAACGCCTTCATAACGAACCCAATCGGCCTAATCATCATCGGAATCACGGTTGCGATCGTCGGATTGATTGCGATTTTTGCTCAGCTTTACAGAGAGTCCGAGATTCTGCGAAACGCTTTAGGTGCTGCATTCGGCGCAATCAAAAACGCCATCAGTGGGGCCGTCCAGGTCATCGTCGAAGCCTTCAAGCGCAACAAGGACAGCATCGATTCACTTAAAGCGTCCTTCAAGACCATCGGTGACTTCATCGGCAGATTCATCGTCCCGCTATTTACGACCGTTCTGGTCAAGGCAATCGCCTTCGCCGCAAACTCCATTTCTAGTGCCATCGACGGAATCGCCATCGTCATTCGATTCATCACTGGCCAAATCGAAGCTTTAGTCCAAGGCGCGGAAGACATCATCAACTTCTTCGTCGATGCCTACAACAAGGTCGGCAGCGGCATCGCAAGGTTACGAGGAGAAGCCTTCGAGCCTTTGGAACGTGTCATCTTGAAGTTCGGCGATGGCGTCGAGAAGTCGACCTACAAGATGAACGACTTTCGAGACTCGGTCGAGACTTACAACGAAACCGTCAAAAAAACTCCCAAGCCGAAGATTCCACCCGATGATTTTGGCCCGAAGGTCGATGAAGCCAAAGACAAGGTTGTTAAATTAGATGCAAGTCTTCGGAACCTATTTCAGCGAGCGAAGGCTGTTGGATCTGGTCTTCAGGAGTTTGGTGGAGCTGCTCTAGCAGCATTCGCAGACAAGATTCTCGACGTCGGCAAGATAACCGAGAAGACGGCCAAAGAGTTCGACGATCTGGTCTCGGTAATTCGTGGCAAGTTCAATGACGCCTTAACTGAGGGCAAGCGCAAGCTCGATGAGGCGATTTCCGCGTTCAACGGTTTCCGCGATGAGGTCGCTCGGGGCATAGCCTCTGAGGCCAACTTCTCCAACGCAGCTTCAGCCCAGACAGAAGCAATCAAGGCCGTCGAAGACGCATTGAAGGCTCAAACCGAAGCCCAGAAGAAGGTCACGGCAGCAATCGAAGCTGGTGATGAGGATGCACTCGCCAAGGCCAACGAAGACCTAGCCGATGCCAACCGCCTCTTGGTGCAGGCTCGAGCCAACCAACGCTCATTCCTCGATTTCCTTCGAGTAGGCGTCACTCAGGCCGAAGCCTTCTCACAACAGGTGATCGCTTTGACGAATGCAGGCGCATCGCTGCAAGTCATCCAACAGATCGTGAGCCTTGGGGCGACAGTCGGTGGACGTATCGCCGCAGAGCTTCTAGCAGGCGGTTCAGCCGCAATCGCGGAAGCCAACAGACTCCTAGCGGTCGTAGATTCGGTCAGTCAAGCTGCTGGCGTCGTCGCAGCTCGCAGATTCTTCCAAGGTGGAATCGATGCAGCCAATGCCTTCATCGATGCTCTCAAGGCTCAGATGGGTGAATTGGATTCGGTAATCGATGCAATCATGCGAAGACTCCAATCCGTCTTCGACATGCAGAATCGAGTTGGAGCTGCCCCTAGCCCAACACCTGCACCTGTGTCAGCACCGTCCGGAGTTATCCCTGGACGAGTTCCAGGAACCTTTGTTCCAATAGTTCTTCCTCCAGAGCAAATCTTCCAATATGAGGATGCGCCAGAGTTCTTCTCCCCTAGATTCTTTGCGACAGGTGGGATAGTCAAAAGTCCGACAATGGGCATTATTGGCGAGGCAGGCCCAGAGGCCGTGATCCCATTGAACCGCGCTGGCAACCTCGGAATGGGCAACACCTACAACATCACGGTCAATGCTGGCATCGGAACCAACGGCGCTGATGTCGGCCGCGTAGTCGTCGAAAGCATCCGCAAATACGAAAAGATCGCGGGTCAGCAGTTCATTAGCGCATGAGCACACCATCAACGACGGTAGAGATTGCGTTCAATTCACCCTTTAACTCGTTCACTCTCGATGATGCAACCAAGGGCGTGTTGGATAACACGAACTTCACCCTCGGCGGAGACGTCCTAACCGACATAACCCAATACGTCCGAGCAGTAGACGTTCGTCGCGGCAAGTCTCGAATCCTCGATGACTTGTTCCAGACCGGCACTGCCAACTTAGTTCTGGACAATCGTGCTCGAATCTTCGATCCGACGGTTGGAACGGCAGTAAGCCCCTATGCGGGCCAAATCGAGCCACGTAGAGAAGTCAGCATCAAGACTTCAGGTTCAGCCGTCTACAACGGTCAGATCACCGATTGGAACTTCGATTACTCCCTAGGCGGGGACGCAACGGCTCAGGTCTTAGTGGCAGACGCCTTCGCAGCTCTATCCCAGACCACTCTCTCGACTAGCTTCGCACCTTCATCGCAACTCTCCTCAGCCCGCGTCGAATCAGTCTTGAGTCGACCAGAAGTCGCCTGGCCCGCCGACCGCCGTTCAATCGCCACCGGTAACGCCACACTCTCCGCAGCTACGGCGACCCCTGAGAACACCAACGTCTTGAACTATCTCAACACGGTGGCTATTTCCGAGGCGGGGGCGTTCTTCACGAACAAAGAAGGCGACCTTCAGTTCGACGCTCGGAACCAAGCACCGACATCCCTGGCCCTATTCACCTTCTCTGACGATGGTGCGGCCCTGACGGTTCCTTACACCGAGATTCAGGTCGAATACGGCTCGGAGCTGCTGTTCAACCGAATCGTGGTGACTAGAGACGGCGGCACCGACCAAATCGTCTCAGACGCGATTTCCCAAGCCAGTTACGGTGTCCTCACAAACACACTCAACACGTTCTTGAACACGGACGCAGACTCACTGGCCTTGGCGAACTTCACACTAGGTCTTCGCAAAGATCCAGTGGTTCGATTCTCGAGCTTGACGGTTGCTCTTGAAGCATTGACGACCACCCAACAGGGTCAGGTCTTGGGTCTGGAACTAAACGACGTAGTCACGGTCAAGTTCCTACCTTCCCGGGCCTTCAGTCCAGTCGGGGTCGCCATTGAGCAGTTCTGCTTCATCGAGAACATCGAACACAGCATCCAGGTCGACCGACACCGGATTCGGTTCGGTCTGGGGGCTACTGCCCGAGCCTTACTCATCCTCGATGACGCAGTCTTCGGCAAGTTAGATGACAACAAACTTCTGGGCTTCTAAGATAAGGGGCAGACATGGCTAAACAGACATTCACAGCTGGACAGGTGCTCACAGCAGCACAGGTCACAGCTCTTCAGACCAACGTTCCAGGTCAGGATTACAACGCCAAGACGACCAACTACACCTTGATCCTTGGCGACGCTGGTCGCGTGATCACGATGAACAACTCGAACCTGACCCTCACAGTCCCATTGGCTTCATCGGTCGCCTTCGCCGCAGGTGACACGATTAGGGTGGTGAACCTCCACTCCACTGCATTGACAATCGCAGGGGCAGTAGGCGTCACCGTCAACGCTGCGGCAGGGCTAACCTTGGCCCAATATCAGGTGGGCGAGTTGTTGCTTACGGCTACGACCGACACTTGGATACTCACCGAAACAGCAGGAGCAGCCGTCTCTGGCGGATTGGAACCTGCAAGTCCACTACTCCTGATGGGAGGATAAGTAAATGCCTACAGCAAATTACAAGATACTCGGCCAAGCACAACTTGGAACCGCAGCTACGACCATCTACACATGCGGCACCGCTAACACAGGAGGGGCAGTCGTCTCGACGCTTCTTCTTGCCAACACGGCAGGTTCGGCACTGAGCTACACGCTCCACGCCTCACAAAATGGAACGGTGACGGCAGGCTCGACATGCTTCGCTTCGGCTGTTGCAGTAGCAGCGAACGACACTGTCGGACTCACTCTCGGAATCACCTTGGCTGCGAATGACGTGCTTTCTGGTCGGGCGAACGTCGCCAACCAAATAACCGCGATGGCCTTCGGATCAGAGATTCGTAATTGATGAACTACATCTGTTGTAATTACAAGGCTGTCGTTAACATAATGGCTCTTATCGGTCAATCGAAGTCCAGTGATCATTGGACTTTCGAGCTTCCTCCCCCCCTACCCCACCTAAAAGGGGCGAGTGAGTTGCCGGTGTCAGTGATTGGCCGGTGTCAGTGAAATGGGAGTGACAAGTTTTAGAAAATCATCTATCAAAGATGGTAAGAAATACAAAACATTCAAAGAGGCTTACACAGATAACTTAGTTGCCGCTACCGGTGGCGATGAAGTTTCAATACAGGGTCTTTACAAGTATCACGTGTTCACTGCCAACGGAACCTTCACCGTAACTAACGGCGGCAACGTGGATATGTTGGTGGTCGGCGGCGGTGGGGGTGGGGGTGCGAATCTGGGCGCCGGCGGTGGTGCTGGCGAAGTAGATACTTTTGCTTCCAACACACAGACACTTTCAGCAGGCACCTACACCGTAACAGTCGGGGCGTTGGGTGCAGGCTCGACTGACCTAAATAACAAAGGCGGCACAGGCGGAACGTCAAGCGTTGCCGCTGGCACTGGAACTATGTCGGTGGGAACCATCACGGCATTAGGTGGTGGGGGTGGGGGAAGTTTCAACACCGCAGCCGGTGCGGCTGGCGGTAGTGGTGGTGGTGGTTCATACCTTCAAGCGGCAGGTGGCTCGTCTTCGGGGAGTAATACGAACGCCGGTGGCAGTGCCGGCCCAAATCCGAATTACGGTTCAGGCGGTGGTGGCGGTTCTGGTGCGTCTGCGACTGGCGGCAATGGCTCAGGTACTAATGGCGGCAACGGCGGAACCGGGCTGACACTTTCTGGAATTGACTCGAATCTTTCTTCGCTCACTTCGTTTAGCGGCATGACTAATCTTTCAAGCGGTGGGGGTGGGGCAACCGCTGGCGGCGGTACGGGTGGCACTGGCGGTTCGGGTGCTGGTAATGGAACGACTAGCAGTGCAAGTGCAGGCGGCAACGCGACTTCGTTCGGTAGCGGTGGTGGCGGTGGGGGTCGCTCAGGGAACCAAGGTGCCAACGGCGGCAACGGCAAAGCCGGCGTGGTAGTGATTCGGTATCTGGTATGAGTAAGAACTGTGCCGCTGTCAGTGACACCGGAATCGTCTTGAACATAATGGTCTGTCAAGATGATGAGCCGGAGTCAGCGAATCTAATTGCCTACACAGATGAGAATCCTGCCTACGTCGGTGGCGATTACGTCGAAGGCTATTTCTATCCACCGCAACCATTCGCAAGTTGGACTAGAAGCGAAGGTGCATGGCTGCCACCAACCCCACGACCAGACAGCGAAGGCAACTGGCAGTGGAACGAAGAACTGCAAGAGTGGGAAGATTAGTTTGG